>Ga0307515_10000058_pt1 | contig 259680 bp, 224 predicted proteins | sample 17_EM_MG_FD_194513 | JGI IMG/M metagenome (GOLD analysis project Ga0307515, IMG submission 194513) | Populus trichocarpa ectomycorrhiza microbial communities from riparian zone in the Pacific Northwest, United States - 17_EM | ecosystem: Host-associated > Plants > Roots > Unclassified...
TGAACCCGAAGAAAGCCGGCGAGAGCTTCGAAGGCATTCCGATCTACGCCGGCGTCAAGGAAGCCGCCACGGCAACCGGCGCGACGGTCAGCGTGATCTACGTGCCGCCGGCCGGCGCGGCAGCAGCCATCTGGGAAGCGGTCGAAGCCGACCTGGACCTGGCGATCTGCATCACCGAAGGCATCCCGGTGAAGGACATGCTCGAAGTGCGGGCGAAGATGAAGGCCAAGGAAGCCAAAGGCGGCAAGAAGACGCTGCTGCTGGGGCCGAACTGCCCGGGGCTGATCACGCCCGAAGAGATCAAGATCGGCATCATGCCGGGGCACATCCACCGCAAAGGCCGGATCGGCGTGGTCAGCCGCAGCGGTACGCTGACCTATGAAGCGGTGGCGCAGCTGACCGAGATCGGTCTCGGCCAGAGCTCTGCAGTGGGCATCGGCGGCGACCCGATCAACGGCTTGAAGCACATCGACGTGATGCAGCTCTTCAACGACGATCCGGACACCGATGCGGTGATCATGATCGGCGAGATCGGCGGCCCCGACGAAGCCGAAGCGGCGCGCTGGTGCCAGAAGAACATGAAAAAACCCATCGTCGGCTTCATCGCCGGCGTCACCGCACCGGCGGGCAAGCGCATGGGCCACGCCGGCGCGCTGATCTCGGGCGGTGCCGACACCGCCGACGCCAAGCTCGCCATCATGGAAGAGTGCGGCTTCAAGGTCACGCGCAATCCTTCGGAGATGGCGCGGCTGCTGAAGGCGCTGCTGTAGTGCCCCCGCAATCTATGTAGTTTCCGCAGACGGTCGCCGCGATGGTGACCGTAAACTGCGCCCCGACCAAAGTTGAGATCAAGAGGGGCCCCGGTGGACCAGTTCATGCACGCGGAATTCTGGATCGCCGTCGGGCAGATCATCATGATCGACATCCTGCTCGGGGGCGACAACGCAGTCGTCATCGCGCTGGCCTGTCGCCAGCTGCCGCCGAAGCTGCGAACCAAGGGCATTCTGTGGGGCACCGCGGGCGCCATCGTGCTGCGCGTGATCCTGATCTTCTTTGCCCTGACCCTGCTCGCCATTCCCTACCTGAAGCTGGTCGGTGCGGTGCTGCTGCTGTGGATCGGCGTCAAGCTGCTGGTGCCCGAAGAAGAAGGCCATGGCGACATCCAGTCGTCCGACAAGCTCTGGACCGCCGTGAAGACCGTGATCGTCGCCGACCTCGTGATGAGCGTCGACAACGTCATCGCCATCGCCGGCGCTGCCGAAAGCGCAGGCGGCGACCACAAGATGCCGCTGGTGATCTTCGGCCTGCTGGTGTCGATCCCCATCATCGTCTGGGGCAGCCAGCTCGTGATCAAGCTGATGGACCGTTTCCCGATGATCATCACGCTGGGCGGCATGCTGCTGGGCTGGATCGCCGGCACGATGGCCGTCACCGACCCCGCCGTGGTGCCCTACCTGCCCACCGTCGCCGCCGTCAAGGCCGGCGCGCTGCCCGAGGTGGTGGACGCCGTGCGTTATGGCGCCGGTGTTGCCGGCGCGCTGCTGGTGCTGGCGCTGGGCCAGCTGATGAAGCGTCGCGCCGAGGCCAGCGGGGCCGCAGCGCCCTGAGACCCCGAGCCTGCGCCGCACGGCGCCTGTGGTACGGTGCCCGCCGTGCAGTCATCGACAGGGTCCCGCATGCCAGACACCCCGCCGGCGCAGCAGCCGGTCGTCGGTGGCTACCGGCTGGCCGAGCTGATCGGCCGCGGCTCGATCGGCGACGTGCACCTGGCCACCGAAACCATCACCGGCCACCAGGTGGCGCTGAAGCTGTTGCGCCCGGTGACCGACAGCAGCGGCGAAGAGCGCCTGCAGTCGCGCCGCCGTTTCCTGGCCGAAGCCGAAACCGCGCGCCATCTCAGCCACCCCGACATCGTGCGTGTGCTCGCCGCGGGCGACGATGCCGGCACCGCCTGGATGGCGATGGAGCTGCTCGGCGGCTGCGACCTGGAGCGCTACACACGCCCGGCGCGGCTGCTGCCCGAGCCGGTGGTGCTGCGCCTGGCCGAGCGCCTGGCGCGTGCGCTGGCTTACGCCCACAGCCGCGGTGTCGTGCACCGCGACGTGAAACCGGCCAACGTCATCGTCGACTGGACGAACCACCGCGTCACGCTCACCGACTTCGGCATCGCACGGGCAGCCGATGCCGAAAGCACCCGCACCGGCCTCGTGCTGGGCTCGCCGGTCTACATGTCGCCCGAACAGCTGGCCGGCGCGCCAGCCGACGCCCGCGGCGACCTCTACGCCCTGGGCGTGATGCTGTTCCAGTTGCTGACCGGGCGCCTGCCGCACGAGTCGCACTCGCTCGGCGATCTGCTGCGCCAGGTGGCGCACGAAAAGGCCCCCGACCTGCGCCAGTTCCGACCCGACCTGCCCGCCGTGCTCGCCGAACTGGTGGCCGGCCTGCTGGCCAAGGCGCCCGGGGCACGGACCCGCGACGCCGAGGCCGTGGCGCGTGGGCTGGCCGCGGCGGCGCAGCTGCTGGAAGGCGTGCCGCCCGGACCGATGTCACGCCGCTGAGGGCCGACCCGAGCAGCGGCGCCAGGGTTCCGATGCACAATCGGCGGACTTTTTTTCCCCGCGCCCTTCGCGCTGCCGTCAGCCGTGCCCATGACGATCGAGCTTTTCGCTGCCGTTGACCCCGGCCGCGCGCGCAGCAACAACGAGGACTCCGTCGCCACCGACGACGCCGTGTCCCTGGCCGTGCTGGCCGACGGCATGGGCGGCTACAACGCCGGCGAGGTGGCCAGCAACATGGCCACCAGCTTCATCCACACCGAACTCGGCCGCTGGCTGCGCGAAGCCAGCGCACAGGCCACCGACTCCGAAGTGCGGCGCGCGATGGACATCTGCGTCGACAACGCCAACCGCGCCATCTTCAACGCCGCCAATTCCAACCCGCAGTACGCCGGCATGGGCACGACGCTGGTGGTGGCGGTGTTCCGCGAAAACCGCCTGCTCGTCGGCCATGTCGGCGATTCACGCGCCTACCGGCTGCGCGCCGGACGGCTGCAGCAGATCACCCGCGACCACTCGCTGCTGCAGGAGCAGATCGACGCCGGCCTCATCACCCCCGAACAGGCGGCGTTCTCGGCCAACAAGAACCTGGTGACCCGCGCCGTCGGCGTCGAAGACACGGTTCTGCTCGAGACGCACCAGCACGAAGTGCTGCCCGGCGACCTCTACGTGATGTGCTCGGACGGCTTGTCGGACATGCTCGACGACGCCAGCATCGCCCAGCTGTTGCAGACAAGCGACTCCCTAGACCAGACCGCGCGTGCGCTGATCGATGGCGCCAATGACGCGGGTGGAAAGGATAATATCTCGGTCATACTGGTACGCGCCTCCGGCGGCGCGAGCCCGTCGATCCGCTCTTGGTGGCCTTTCCGGCGCCAGTGACGTGATCGGCGAAATGGACAGCGTCGGCGCCGAAGAGCGTCATGTCTGCCGCGGCCGGCGGTGGGCACATTAGAGGTCAGGCATGGGCAAGCTGGTCGTTTCGCTCGACGGTGTGGTCATCAAAGAAGTCCAGATCACCAAGGACAAGACCACGCTCGGTCGGCGGCCCTACAACGACATCGTCATCGACAACCTCGCCGTCAGCGGCGAGCACGCCGTGTTGCAGATGGTCGGTGCCGATGTCTTCATCGAAGACCTCAACAGCACCAACGGCACCTACATCAACGGCAAGGCGATCAAGAAGCAGCTGCTCGCGCACAACGACACCGTCGAGATCGGCAAGTACAAGATCAAGTACCTGATCGACGAAAGCAGCGAGTACGAAAAGACCATGATCATGCGGCCCGGCGGCGCCGTGCCGCCGCCGTACGGCCAGGCGCCGAGCCCGATGCATTCCGGCCACCCAGGCCAGCCCTCGCCCTACACCAGCCTCAGCGGCACGATGCCGCAGGTGCCGGCGACGCCGGCGTCGATCAAGGTGCTGAACGGCGCCGCTGCCGGGCGCGAAGTCACGCTGACCAAGGTCGTCACCACCGTCGGCAAGCCCGGTGTGCAGGTGGCTTCCATCACCAAGCGGCCCAACGGCTACGCCTTCGCCCACGTCGAAGGCAGCGCGCGGCCCAGCATCAACGGCGTGCCGCTGGTCGGCGATTCGGTGCCGCTGCGCAATGGCGACGTGATCGAACTCGCTGGCACGCAGATGCAGTTCATCCACCACTGACAGCGCACGCCGCTGCGGCGGCCGCGTGAACGGCTTCACGGCGTTTCTCTGAGCCGACCCGATGAGCCGGCGTCTGACGCCGAATTGCGACTTCGGCGTCTTGCGCCGACGCCGCGCAGCGATCAGCATCGGGTTCTTTCGCCAAGCGCGTATCGACGCGCAGGCGTGCCAGCTGCCTCACCCCGTTCCATGCAGATCCGCGTTCTCGGTTGTTCTGGCTCGATCGCCGCGGGCAGCCGCACCACGTCGTTCCTGCTCGACGATGACGTGCTCATCGATGCCGGCACCGGCGTCGGCGACCTCACGCTCGACGAGCTGGCGCGCATCGACCACATCTTCATCAGCCATTCGCACCTGGACCACGTGCTCGCCATCGGCCTGCTCGCCGACAGCGTGACGCGCCGCCGCAGCGCCGCGCAGCGGCCGCCGGTGCAGGTGCATGCGCTGGCGCCCACGCTGGCGGCGCTGCGCACGCACATCTTCAACGGCGTCATCTGGCCCGACTTCACGCGCCTGCCCAACGCCGAACACCCGGTGCTGGCGCTGCACCCGTTCGAAGTAGGGCAGGTGCTCACGCTCGGCAACCGCCGCATCGAAGTGCTGTCGGCCGTGCACACCGTGCCGGCGGTGGGTTTCGCCGTGCTCAACGACAGCGGCGCAGCCTGGGTCTACACGGGAGACACCGGCCCGAACCCGGCGCTGTGGCAGCGTCTGACGACGCTGGACCTGCGCGCCCTGGTCATCGAAACCGCCTTCCGCGACGACGAACATGTGCTGGCCAACGTCAGCAAACACCTGTGCCCGGCGCAGCTGCGCGGCGAGCTGGCGCACCTGCGCGAGCCGGTGGACGTGTTCATCACCCACATCAAGCCGGGTGAGGTGGAGGCGGTGATGGCGGAGATTGGCGCGCAAGGCAACCGGCATCGCATTCGGGCGCTGGTGTCGGGGCAGGTGATTGCGCTGTAGCGGGGTGATGCGGCAGGTGACCGTTCGTGTCACCTTCTGCCGCTTGCTTCGGGGCCGCGGCCCGAATACTGACAATTTGCGTCACGCGCCGTGAACAAATCCCCAGCCAGGCGCATGGCACGTCCCCTGCATTCAAGGGGGTGTCTTCGGCCCACACCCCATTCTCTCCAGGAGTAATTCCACATGAAGCGCGTACAGCAAGGTTTCACACTGATCGAACTGATGATCGTCGTGGCGATCATCGGCATCTTGGCCGCTGTTGCACTGCCGGCTTATCAGGACTACACGACGCGCGCGAAGGTCAGCGAAGTGGTGATCATGGCATCTCCGGCCAAGCTGGCGGTGGCGGAAACCAGTTCGTCGCTTGGCGGTCTGGCGTCGCTGACGGCCGCCAACAGCGGCTATTCGTTCCCGGGCGCCACCAAGTACGTCTCCGGTGTGGCGGTTACCGATACGACGGGCGTGGTCACGGTGACCTCGATTGTGCCGAACGCCACTGGCACCATCATTCTGACGCCGACCGATAAGGGTTCTGGCCAGCTCCAGTGGGCCTGCACGGCGAGTGGTATCGCCCCCAAGTACCTTCCGTCGGAATGCCGTTGATCGATCGGAACTCGTTCTGACGCAAGGCGGCCCCTGGTGGGCCGCTTTTTATTGTGCGGCGCTGGCCGCAGTTCCGTCGCCTTTGCGGAGATCCGCATGATCGCACCCGTGGCTCTCACGGCGCCCGCCGCGCACGCCGTTGATCAACGCCGGGTGGCGCCCGCCCGTCCGGTCGTCTACGCCATCTGCACGCTGGTCGCGATCGCCTGGACGTGGTTTGCAGGCAAGGACGTCCCGTGGGACGCACTGCATTACCACCTGTACGCCGGTTTCAGCGCGATCCATGATCGCTTGGCGACCGACTTCTTTCCAGCCGGGCCGCAGACCTATCTGAACCCCTATTCGCACCTGCCGCTGTACCTGATGGTGCGCGCGGGCTGGCCTTCGCTCGCCATCGGCGTCACCTTCGCTTGCCTGCACAGCGTGATGCTGTGGATGACCTACGAACTGGCGTCTGCCGTCAGCCGCCGCGCCGACGGCACGGCACCGCTGGCCGTCACGCTGCCGGCGGTCGCGTTGGCGCTGATGAATCCGGTGCTGCTGCAGGAAATGGGCTCGACGTTCACGGACGTCACGACCGGCACGCTGGCGCTGGGCGGCTACGCCGCGCTCGCCAATGCCTTCGCCGGCGGCCGCCTGCGTCTGGTGGCCCTGGGGGGCGCGCTGCTCGGCGCCGCCGCGGCACTGAAGCTGTCGAACGCGTTCCTGGCAGTCCTCCCGGCTGTGCCGTTGGTGCTGGGCAGTGTGACGACGGCGCAGCAGCGACTGCGTGCGCTGCTGCTGTTCGCTGCCTGTGCCTGCGCGGCTGCGCTGGTCGTTTTCGCGCCCTGGGCCTGGCGCCTCGAACAGGCCTTCGGCAACCCGTTTTTCCCGATGCTGAACGACGTTTTCCGTGCACCTGGATTCACGACGGAGGTGGTGAGCAACCGCGTCGCACCGCCCACGTCGCCATTCGAATCACTGGCACGGTTGTTCAACGGCATGCGCGACCCGCGCTTTCTGCCGTCGTCGCTCGTGGAGGCACTCGCGCGGCCATTTGAAATGCTGCGTCCGCGACGCCTGATCCACACCGAGACCATGGCGTCCGACGCGCGCTATGCCAGCTTGCTGCTGCTGGCAGCGTTGGGGTTGGCGACCTGGGCGTGGCGCCGGCGCCACGCGGCGGTGACAGTGTTGCCCTCCGGCCGCGTCTATGCCTGCTTGGCGATGGCGTTCGTGATCAGCTGGGCGTTGTGGCTGGCCATCAGCGGCAACAGCCGTTACTTTCTGCCCATGGCATGCATCGCAGCCGTGTTGCTTGCTGCCGGCTTGCATCGTGTCTTTGCCGCCGTGCCGCGAGCGCTGGGTTATGCCCTGGCTGTCGTTCTCGGTGTCCAGGGGCTGATGATGAGCCAGGCGGCCGACTTCCGCTGGAACCCTCAGACCTGGGCCGGGCCATGGGCGCAAGCGTCGATTCCACCGCGGCTCCAGACCGAGCCTTACCTGTATCTCCCGATGGACTCACAATCGCAGTCGTTTCTCATGCCGTCGCTGGCGCCTGGTTCGGCGATGATGGGCATCAACAGCGGCATCACACCCGATGGGCCCGGCGGCCAGCGCGCGCGGGCGCTGATCAACGCCAACCTCACGCGGCTGCGCATGCTCAAGCTTGTTTCGGTCATCGAAGCGGACGGACGCCCAGTGGCGCCTACCGCGCCGACCTTCGACGACCCATTGCGGAGGTTTGGCCTGCGCGTTGATAGCGGAGACTGCGACTACATCAGCTACAAAGGCAACGCAGACGTGATTGAGCGCGTGGGCGCCAAGTCTGGCGCACGTGACCAAGTCTATCTCTACACATGCAGCGTTGTACCCGGGCCGGGCGCGTCCGAAGCCGAGCTTGAAGGCAAGCGCATCGCGGACCTGGTGCTCGACCGGGTCGAAGACGCGTGCCCGGAACTGTTCCGCCCGCGGGGTCGGTCCAGCCATCGCAGCGGCGCCATCTGGCGCCGCAACTATGCCGACACGGCCCTCTGGGTCAATGACGAAGGCTTTGTGCGATTCGCCGACCTGATCCGCGGCGGTGGGGACCTTGTCGGCCTCGGCCCGGCGGAAGACTGGATCAAGTCGCCGCAGAAATTGACGTGCTGGCGCACAGGTGGCCGTACCTATGTTGAGCTGGACAAGCGTTGACACGGAGGCGAACTCGTTGCTGTCAGCCCCATCGATCGCCAACCTATCGCCATCCCCCACGCAGCAGCATGCGACGGAGGCCAAGCCACCGCTTGAACTGACGATCCTCATGCCCTGCCTCAATGAGGTACGCACGCTGCGCGCGTGCATCGGCAAGGCCCAGGCCTTCCTGGCGCGCAGCGGCATCCGTGGCGAGGTTCTTGTTGCCGACAACGGCTCTACTGACGGGTCGCAGACGCTGGCCACCAGCTGCGGCGCACGTGTCGTTGACGTGCCCGTGCGCGGCTATGGCGCGGCGCTGATCGCCGGCATCGATGCCGCGGCGGGCCGCTACGTCATCATGGGCGATGCCGATGACAGCTACGACTTCGGCGCGCTCGAAGCCTTCGTCGCCGAACTGCGGCGCGGCAGCCAACTGGTGATGGGCAACCGCTTCCGTGGTGCGATTCTTCGCGGTGCGATGCCGCCGCTGCACCGCTACCTGGGCAACCCCGTGCTGAGCTTTGTTGGGCGCCTGTTCTTCAAGTCGCCGATCGGTGACTTCCATTGCGGCCTGCGCGGCTTTGATCGCCAAGCCATCCGCCAGCTCGGGTTGCGCTGCGAAGGCATGGAGTTCGCCAGCGAAATGGTCGTCAAGGCGTCGCTGCACGGCCTGCGCATCGTCGAGGTGCCAACGGTGCTGTCGCCCGACGGGCGTGACCGGCCCCCGCATCTGCGCACCTGGCGTGACGGCTGGCGCCACCTGCGGTTTCTGCTGCTGTTCACGCCGCGCTGGCTGTTTCTGTACCCGGGAGCCTTGCTTGCGCTGGCGGGGCTGGCGCAGCTCGTGGTTGCGCTGCTTCATCCCAACGGCCTCGGCCGCTGGCCGGTCGGCATTCACACGCAGCTCTTCGCTGCTGCCGGCATGGTGCTCGGCTACCAGACGATGTTGTTTGCCATGGCAGCGGTGTTGGCACGCCAGTGCGCGCAGCTGAACACGCCGCACCCGCGTGAGCAGTGGGCACTGCGCATGGCCACAGGGCCCTGGCTGCCTATGCTGGGGGGCGCGGCTGCGCTGCTCGGTCTGGGGCTGTGTGCGAGCCTGACTTGGGATTGGGGGCGATCGGGCTTCGGGGCGCTGACTCCCGAGGCAGCGATGCGCCAGATCATCCCCGGCGTTGCGCTGTTGCTGATGGGAACGCAGTCGCTGCTGGCGGCGATCTTCTTCGCCGCAATGCGCAGCGCCTTTGATTCCAGCCGGTCGGCGCCGCACGCCGCTTTCGATGCCCTGCGCTGAGCCTGCGACATGACGCCTGTGCCGCCGCGCGTCGACGTGTTGATGTCGACCTATCTGGGGGAGCGGTTTGTCAGCGAGCAACTTCACTCCATCTTGTCGCAGCTGCCCCCGCAAGGGCAGGTCATCGTGCGGGACGACGGTTCGAGTGACCACACGGCGGACGCAGTTGCCGCCCTGGACGACCCGCGAGTCACGCTGATTCGCGGCGCCAACCTGGGGTTCGGTCCGAGTTTCCTGACATTGCTTGCCCAGGTGACGCCGGATGCCGACATGGTGATGTTCTCGGACCAGGACGATGTCTGGTTGCCAGACAAGATCGAGCGCGCCTGGCGGCAGCTGGCGCCGCTCGGCGCCATACCGGGTCTGTACGGAAGCGCGCAGATGCTTGTCGACGCAGAACTGCGGCCGCTGCATGCCACACCGCCCTGGCCGCGCGGGCCGTCGCTGGCCAACGCGCTGACAGAGAACATCATCACAGGCTGTACCGCGGCTATCAACCGCCCCGCGGTCGAGCTGCTGCGCCGCGCAGGCGTTCCAGACGGGGTGCACTTCCATGACTGGTGGCTCTATCTGGTGGTGAGCGCCTTCGGAACCGTCGTCTACGACAACCAGCCTGCGCTGCTCTACCGCCAGCACGGTGGCAACGTGATCGGGCATGGCGCCGGATGGGTTGGCCGCCAGTGGGGTGTACTGAGGTTTCTTCTGCGCAACGACTGGGTCGGCATCCTGCAGCGCCAAGTTGGCGCCTTTCTGAAGCATTACGGCGAGGCGCTGCCGCCGCGCACGCTGGATTGGATCCTTTGCTACTTTGATACGTCCGGCAGCGGCGCCATGCCGCGCTGGCGGCTCATCTTCAGCGCGCGACGTTGGCGCCAGGCCTTCGGCCACGATGTTGCGTTGCGCGTGCTGCTTGTGGCCTACAAGCTGAGGCTGTGGCCCTTGCACGGACGCAGGCTGTAGCAGCCCGCACAACAGCGACATGACCGGCTCCCAAAACACTGAGGCCAGTGCTTGTGTTCTCTTTCTCCACAGACCAGGAAGAGCCGTCGCGTCCGACTCTTTGAACCGGCGAAGTGGACCCGTCGCTTCGCTCTCTTGTTGTTTTCAGCCGGGACCGCCCTGGGCGATACTGAAGGACTGTGGCGGGCAGACAGCCTCACCTTCCGACAGGCTTATCCGGCGTTGCCGCTTGCGCACCGCTCCTTGAATCGACATCGATGCCAAATAACCGCCCGGTGTATGTCACCCAGCCCGATCTGCCGCCGCTGGAGGATTTCATTCCCAGCCTTCGGGACATCTGGGAAAACAGGATCCTGACCAACGGCGGCCCTTATCACGTCAGGCTTGAACAGGCGCTCTGCGAGCACCTGGGTGTCGAACACCTGTCCTTGTTCACCAACGGCACGCTGGCCCTGGTCACGGCGCTGCAGGCGCTGCGGATCACGGGCGAGGTCATCACGACGCCGTATTCTTTTGTGGCCACGGCGCACTCGTTGCTTTGGAACGGCATCAAGCCCGTCTTCGTCGACATCGACCCGCAGACCTTGAACCTGGACCCGGCGCGGATCGAAGCGGCCATCACGCCGCAAACGACGGCCATCTTGCCGGTCCATGTCTATGGGCAGCCGTGCAACGTGCAGGCCATTCAACGCATCGCCGACCTGTACAACCTGCGTGTGATCTACGACGGCGCGCATGCCTTTGATGTGCGCGTGGGTGATGACCGGCACAGCGTGGCCAGGTACGGAGACATCTCCATGCTGAGCTTCCATGCGACCAAGGTCTTCAACACCTTTGAAGGCGGTGCGCTGGTTTGCCAGGACGCCAGGACCAAACGCCGCATCGATCACCTGAAGAACTTCGGTTTCGTCGACGAGGTCACGGTGGTGGCCCCAGGTATCAACGGCAAGATGAGCGAGTTCAACGCCGCGCTGGGGCTTCTGCAGTTGGAACGAATTGGCCAGGCTTTGGATCGCCGACGCCTGATCGCGGAACGCTACCGCCAGGGATTGGCGGGTATCCGCGGCATTCGGGTGCTGTTCGACGACGACGCCGCAGTCACCAATTACGGATACTTTCCGGTCCTTGTCGGACCGGAGTACCCGCTCGACCGCGATGGTTTGTATTGGCGCCTGCGCGAAGCGGGCATTCATGGCCGGCGCTACTTCTTTCCCTTGATCTCCGACTTTCCGATGTACCGGGGCATGCCGTCGGCGCAGCGATCCAATCTGCCGGTGGCGGCGGAGGCGGCTGCCCGGGTGCTGTGCCTGCCCATCTACCCCAAGCTGCTGGACGACGAGCAGTCGCGGGTCATCGATCTCATCAGGGGCTTGTGACATGGGCATGCACTCCCGAGCTGCGCTCGAGCGCATGGGCTTCGCGGCGCTGGGCCAGGACGTCCAGGTGTCGGAACTGGCCTCACTGCACGGTGTTGAACGCATCGCCCTGGGCGACAGGGCGCGCATCGACGACTTCTGCGTGCTGTCGGCAGGGCCGGGCGGCATCACGGTCGGCAAACACGTCCACATCGCCGTGTTCTGTTCGCTGATGGGCCAGGGCAAGATCACGCTCGACGACTTCAGCGGCATGGCCTCGCGTGTGGCCATCTACTCGAGCAACGACGACTACTCCGGCAAGTTCATGACGAATCCGACCGTTCCTGGTGAGTTCACCGGGGTCGAGATTGCACCGGTCTTTCTGGGCCGGCATGCCATTGTCGGCACTGGCAGCGTGATATTGCCTGGGGTCACCCTTGAGGAGGGCGTTGCAATCGGCGCGCTCAGCCTCGTCAACCGTGATTGCGCAGCCTTTGGCATCTACGCAGGGCGGCCGGCGCGGCGGCTCGGCGATCGCAGTCGACAACTGCTGGAAGTGGAAGCGCGCTTTTTGGCGTCACAACCCCGCTAGGTACGGGGCGGTGTTGGTCAAGGGCAGCCTGGCTGCCACGCTCGCCAGCCGCGTGTACATGGCTTTGCTGGGCCTGGTGATGCTGCCTGTCTACATGCGGACCCTGGGCCTGGAGTCCTACGGACTGGTGGCGCTCTTCTTCGTGCTGCAGATCTGGTTTCAGCTGCTGGACATGGGGCTGGTTCCGACCATGGCCCGCGAGACTGCCAGATACCGCGCTGGCGCGCTGTCGGCGCCAGACTTCCGGCTCTTGATGCGCGCGCTGGAGGGTGTGTTCTTGCTGGTTGCCGCCTGCGCCGGTACGGCGCTCTTTCTCGGCGCCAACTTCATTGCTTCAAGTTGGTTGAAGTTCGAACAGTTGCCGGTGCAGGAGGTGGTGCAAAGCGGCAAGATGATGGCGTTGTGCATCGCGCTGCGTTTAATGGGCGAACTCTACAGGGGCGTCATCATCGGGTTCGAGCGCTTCGCCTGGCTGGCCGGGGCGAACGCGGCCTTTGGCACGCTGCGACTGGTGCTGGTAGTTCCCTTCATGGGCTGGCTAGGTGCCAGCCCGTCGCACTTCTTCAGCTTCCAGGTGGCCGCGATGGCTGCCGAGACGCTGGCCCTGGTGGCATACACCTACCGACTGGCGCCGCGCAGCGGGCCAGGGGTCACGCCGTGGCGCCTGGCGCCGATCCGCGATGTGTTCGCGTTCTCGCTTGCCATGTCGTTGACGAGCATCGTTTGGGTCACGCTCTCGCAGTTGGACAAGCTGTTGCTGTCAGGCTTGCTGTCGATGTCCAACTATGGGGTGTTCAGCCTGGTGGTGGCCGCCGCGGCGAGCGTGCTGCTGGTGTCCGGCGCGTTGGCCGAAGTGCTGATGCCGCGTTTGGCCCATCTGCAGGCGAAGGCCTCGCGCGATGAGCTCACGGCGCTGTACCGTCGCTCAACCCAGTGGGCCGGCATCTCCGCGTGTTCGGTGGCCTGCGTGCTCGCCTTCCATGCCGACAGAGTGCTGTGGGTCTGGACCGGCGACGCCGTGCTGGTCTCAAGCGGCGCATGGGTGCTGAGCCTGTATGCCTTGGGCAATGCTGCGCTGGCTGTGGGCGCCTTTCCCTACTACCTGCAGTTTGCAGAAGGGCGGCTGCGCCTGCATCTGCTGGGTACGGCATTGATGGTGCTGGTGCTGCTGCCTGCGATGGTGTGGGCCACTGCGCGCTTCGGCGGCGTGGGCGCGGCAGCCGTGTGGTTGCTCGTCAATGTGCTGTATCTGTTGCTGTGGACGCCCATTGCCCACGCCCGCTTCCTTCCGGGACTGCACCTGCGCTGGATGGCGCAGGATGTGCTGCCCATTGCAGGCCTCGCCGCACTTGCGGCGCTGGCGTGCCAGTGGTTGCCTTGGCCGCAGGGGCGCTTGGAAGGTGGCGTGATGCTGATGGCTGTCTTGCTGGTGGTCCTTCTCGCGAGCGCAGCAGGATCGTCCTGGGCCCGCGCAGCCCTCCAACATCGATTGCGATAGCCTCGTGAGCCTGAACGCCGCATGAACGTTGAACACACCTGGACGCGCTTGCGCCACCTGCCTGACCGAGCGGTGGCGTCGGTGCCTTTCGATGCCCGTTGCGACCTGTATCCAGCGCGTGCCGGAATCCGCCGCATTGATGTCATGGATATTGCGTGTCCCGACGCCAGCCAGAAGCCACAAGACCTGTTGCGCGACGTTGGCCCGCAGCGGGCGGGCGTGAATGCCCGGGAGCCCTTTCTGCTCTTCGTCAAACCGGAAGCCTGATGCAGACACCGCCCAGCAGCCAGAGTACACCGCTGCTCAGCATTCTTTGCTTGACGTACAACCATGCAGCGTTCATTGCGCAGGCCCTGGAGTCCTTTCTCGCCCAGACCACGGCCTTCGACGTCGAGGTGGTCGTCGGCGACGACTGCAGCTCGGACAGCACATTGCAGGTCATCGATGGCTTCCGCGCGCGATTCGGTGCGCGCCTGCGGGTTCTGCCATCGCCCGTCAATCTCGGCGTCACGCGCAATTTCCGGCGCACCTACCAGGCCTGCCGCGGCAAATACATCGCCATCTGCGAAGGCGATGACTTCTGGCGCGGGCAGACCAAGTTGCAGGCACAGGTGGACTTCCTGGAGTCCCACACGGACTTCGTGATGACCTATCACGACGCGACGATTGTCGGCACTGAAGGCGAGCAGAACGTCTCGCAACTGCCATGGCACCTGCGCTGCGATGCCAGCAGCGAGGAGCTGATTGCGACGCGCCCGATCTCGACGCTGACCGTCTGTTTCCGCAACGAGCTGGGCGAGGTGCCGCAGGAGCTGGATGCTGCCCCGGCACTGGACCTGTGCCTGTGGTCGTTGCTCGGTCAGCATGGCAAGGGGAAGTACCTTGAGGCGGTCGATCCCGCGGGCTATCGTGTCCATACCGGTGGCGTTTTTTCGTCGCAGACGGAACGAAATCGGTACCTGATGACGGCGCAGTCTCTGCTCTGCCTCGCGCGTGTCTACGCGCGCCAGAACCGTCCTGAGACGAGCGATCGTTTGCTGCTGAAGGCGATTCAACTGTCGGGCGTCCCGCTCAAGTCGGCGGCTGCGCTCAGGCTGCTTCGATCCAACATGATCGGGCTGATTCTTTCGTGGCTGCACGCCGCCAAGCGCCTGTTCAGGTAGCGGCTTCTTCCCTCCACTGTGGTGGCGTCAGATGGCGTCCATTTGCCGGCCACGCCGCGCATGCCAGGTATTGATAGCATCGCCGGCCGCCTTCTGCCAGCCCCGTCCCACCGTGCCGCAATTCCCGACATCCAACCTGCCACGCACCGGGCTCGCCATCGCCGCCGCCGCGGCCCCCTCGCTGCTCGCCTACAACGTCTCCCCCTCCCCCACCTTCCTGAACCAGGCCCTGGCCATCGCGCTCTGGGGCTGGTTCGTCGTGCTCGCCGTACCGCGTGCCGGCGCTGTCTGGCGCGGTGCCGGGCCGCTGCTGGCGGCATTGGCGCTGCTGCTGGTGTCGGTGCTGTGGTCCTGGGGCCCCGGTGCCTTGCCGATGGGGCTGGCGCTGTCGGCCGTCGGCATGCTGCTCGCCGCGGCGGTGCTGGTGGCCAGCGGCGCGGCCGCCCATGCGCGGCCCGACGCGGCAGCGGCCTTCGGCGACTTCTGTCTCGGCTGGGTGGTGGCCGGTGTGCTGAACGTCGGCGTCGCGGTGCTGCAGGTGTTCACGCCCGAGTGGACCGATGGCGACTGGATCGCCAGCTCGGGCATTCCCGGCCGCGCGGTGGGCAACCTGCGCCAGCCCAACCATCTGAGCAGCCTGCTGCTGTGGTCGGCCATCGCCGTGGTGGCGCTGGTTGAACTGGGCCGGCTCGGCCGCCGCTGGGGCACGCTGCTGTTCGTTGCGATGGTGTTTGCCGTGGTGCTGACGGCGTCGCGCACCGGCACCGTCAGCGTGCTGCTGCTGGCCGTCTGGGGCGGGGCCGACCGGCGCCTGGCGCGGCCGACACGCGCGCTGCTGCTGGCTGCGCCGCTGGTCTATGCGCTGGCCTGGTTCGGCATGGCCGAATGGGCGGGTCTGACGCAGGCCACCTTCGGCGGCACGGCGCGCCTGGCCGAGGCCGATCTGTCGGGTTCACGCTTCGGCATTTGGCGCAATTCGATCGAGTTGATCCGCCAGCAGCCGTGGGCCGGTGTCGGCTTCGGCGAGTTCAACTTCGCCTGGTCGCTGACGCCTTTCCCCGGCCGCCCGACGGCGTTTTTCGACCACACGCACAACCTGCCGTTGCAGCTGGCGGTGGAGATCGGCCTGCCGCTCACCGCCGCGGTGATGGCGCTGCTGCTGTGGGCGCTGGGCCGCGCGGCGGCGGCGGCCTGGAAGGACACCGGCGATGTTTCGACAGGCCGCCGCTGCGCTTTGATGATGGTGCTGATGATCGGCCTGCACAGCCTGCTGGAGTACCCGCTCTGGTACAGCTACTTCCTGCTGCCCGCTGCCTGGGCCTGGGCCTTTGCGGTGGGTGAGCAGCGGGGCATCGTGCTGCGCGACGGGCCGCCGTCGCGCAGCTTCGCCGCGGCCGGCGTTGCGCTGGTGCTGGGCGCGGTGCTGTCGGTGGCCGACTACCAGCGTGTCACCGCGATCTTCAGCGCCGCCGCTGCCGCGCCGCCGCTGGCGCAGCGCATCGAACACGGCCAGGGCAGCCTGCTCTTCGCCCACCATGCCGACTATGCCGCCGCCACCACCGCCGAAGGCGAGAGCGCGGGCGATCTGCAGCCCTTCGAGCGCGCCACGCATTACTTGCTCGACACGCGGCTGATGGTGGCCTGGGCCAAGGCATTGGCGCACCGTGGCGAGCTTGACGAAGCACGTGCCATCGTGGCGCGGCTGCAGGAGTTCCACAACCCCGCGGCGCAGGAGTTTTTTGCCGAGTGCGATGGGCCTGCGTTGGCGGCATCAGCGGCGTCGGCCGCTGGCGCGGCGAGTGCCCCGCCGTTCCAGTGCCAGCCGCCGCAGCGTGTGCCCGACTGGCACGAGTTCGTCAGGCCTTAGCCGCTGGCTGTACGACGCAACCCACGCCGTACGCAAGTTGTCGAGAACAAGCGGCAGCGCCGAGTCAGCCCAAGGGCTTGTATCGCCCTTGGGCCTTCGCCAGGCACAAGTCCGAGCCTTGTGTCCGGACTCAGTCTCTGCCGTGACCGATGGCGTCGCGGATGGGCATGTCGAGCGAGGTGCCCCGACGTTGCAGCGCCAGGGCTGCGAAGGCCTCACGCACTTGCTTGCGTTGTTGCGTGGCGGTCGATCCGGTACGCGACGCCGGCAGCGCCGGCACGAGACGCGCCACCGCCTGACCGTGGCGGGTGATGGTGATCTCGGCGCCTTGCTGCACCTCGGTGAGCAGCTCCGAAAGCCGCACTTTTGCTTCGTAGACCGCCACTTCCTTCATGAGATCCCACCTGCGCGAGCGTTGGTTAACCGGCCTGTACGGCGGCCACCCAATCACCCGACTTGCCCCCGCGTTTCTCCAGCACCCGGATCTCGCCCATCACCATGCCGCGGTCGGCGGCCTTGCACATGTCGTAGACGGTGAGCAGGCCCACCTGCACGGCGGTCAGCGCTTCCATCTCGACGCCGGTGCGACCGAATGTTTCCACCTGTGCGGTGCAGCGCACTTCGCTGTTGACGGCGTCGAGTTCGAAGTCGACCGCGACGCGGGTGATCGGCAGCGGATGGCACAGCGGAATCAGCTCGGCCGTGCGCTTGGCGCCCTGGATCGCGGCGATGCGTGCGATGGCGATCACGTCGCCCTTCTTCGCCCTGCCTTCGGCAATGAGCGCGAAGGTCGCCGGCAGCATGCGGATGACGCCGCTGGCCCGCGCGACGCGGTGCGTCTCGGCCTTGCCCGACACGTCGACCATGTGGGCCTGGCCCTGCGCGTCGAAGTGGGTGAGCGGAGAGCCCGGTGGGGTGTTCATCGATGGAAACATGCGGGCAATGCGAAGCTGTCATGATAGTTGCGCTTGCGTTCCAGGAAACCCGCTTGAGACCCTTCTCCCGCAACGCCGGCACCGCGCTGTTGGCCCGTGTGCTGGTGATCGCCATGACCGCCGCGCCGCTGCAGGCGCCGCTGGCCCAGGTGCGGCTGCCCTCGCTGGGCGAAGCCGCAGCCGAAGACTTCGGCGTCGGCACCGAAAAGCGCATGGGCGAGCAGATCATGCGCGAGATCCGCCGTGACCCCGCCTACTACGACGACCCGGTGCTGCTGGAATACCTGCAGTCGATCTGGGGCCCGCTGGTGGCTGCGGCGCGCCAGCGTGGTGATGTCGAACCCGATGTCGAGCGCCAGTTCGCGTGGGAGTCGTTTCTCGTGCTCGACCGCAACGTCAACGCCTTTGCGCTGCCGGGCGGTTATGTCGGCGTCAACCTCGGGCTGATCGCGCTCACCGTCACCGGCGACGAACTCGCTTCGGTGCTGGCGCACGAACTCTCGCACGTGACGCAGCGCCACATCGCACGCAGCGTCGTCAACTCGCAGCGCAGTTCGATGGTCGGGCTGGCGGCGCTGCTGGTCGGCATCCTGGCCGCGGCGCGCACCAACAGCGCCGACGTCGCCAACGCCGCCATCATGGGCAGCCAGGCGGCCGCGATCCAGGGCCAGCTGAACTTCTCGCGCGACATGGAACGCGAGGCCGACCGCATGGGCTACGGCGTGCTCAGCGCCGCCGGCTTTGCGCCGCTGGGCATGGCGCAGATGTTCGAGAAGCTCGACAGCGCCAACCGCATCAACGACAGCGGCAACTTCCCCTACCTGCGCAGCCACCCGCTGACCGTGGAACGGGTCAGCGAAGCGCGTTCACGCGCGCTCTTCGGCGGCAGCGGCAAGGCCGCGCCGCCGCTGCGCCATGCGCTGATGCAGATGCGCGCCAAGGTGCTGATGGACACCGACCCGAACACATTGCGCCGGCTGCAGGAACAGGCCGGCGGCCTGCCCGGCGCGCCGCTGCGCGACCGGCTCGCCGCGGCTTATGCAGGGGCCTTGTCGGCGTCACTGCTGCGCGAGCATGGCGCGGCCGAACGACTGACGGCGAACACGCTGGCGCTGATGGCCGACGCCGGCCCGCGGGAGCCGCAGGCCGAACGTGCCGTGCAGCTGCTGCTGGCGCAGGTGCGGCTGGCGCGCGGCGATGCGCCGGCGGCGCTGCAGGCGCTGGACGCCGTCAAGCTCGAAAGCAACGGCCGCGCCGCGCTGCTGCTGCGGGCCCAGGCTGCGCTCGACCTGCACCACAAGGCCGCAGCACCGGCGGCGCCGCTGCTGCGCGAGGTGACTGAAACGTTGCAGACCTGGGTGGCCGAGCACCCGCAGGACGCCGGTGCCTGGGGCCTGCTCGGCAGCACCGCCGACGCCGTCGGCCTGCGCCTGCGCGCGCTGCGTGCACAGGCCGAGGCGCGTGCCGCGGTGGGCGATCTCACCGGCGCCATCGACCGCCTGCGCGCCGGCCAGGAAGCGGCACGCAACGCCAGTGGGCAGGACTTCATCGAGGCCTCGGTCATCGACACGCGCTTGCGCGAACTGCAGGGCCAGCGCCGGCAGCTGGTGCTGGATGCCCGCGGCGGCCGTGAGGCGCCGCCGCAGTGATCAGGCCGCCGAACGGCTGAACAGGTTCTCGACCGCGACATCGATGACCATGCCGCACAGGCTGTAGATCAGCGAGCCGACGAGCGCGGCGCCGAAGCCGGCGACGTTGAAACCGCTCAGCACCGAGGCTGCGGCCCAGAACATCAAGGCGTTGATGACGAAGAGGAACAGCCCCAGCGTCAGCAGCGTCACCGGCAGCGTCAGCAGCACCAGCAACGGCCGCACCAGGGTGTTGAACAGGCCCAGCACAAGGGCTGCGATGAGGGCCGATCCGAAGCCCGCGATGCTGACGCCGGGGTACAGATAGGCCACCAGAAGCAGCGCCGCGGCGAGCAGGAACCAGCGGGCAAGGGTTTTCATGGCGCGAGCATAGCGTGGCGAGAACGCAATTCACCTATGAAAACTGCTTCTCTCTGCCCCGTACAGGCATTACCATCGCGCCTGCACGGCGTCTACCCGCAGACGAGGTTCCAACGAGACCACGCGCACCGCCTGCATCCGACCAACATCTGACGGAGAAATTCCAAATGGCAACTGCGAAGAAGGCTCCCGCGAAAAAGGCCGCGGCAAAGAAGGCGGCACCGGCCAAGAAGGCCGCTCCCGCGAAGAAGGCAGCACCGGCGAAGAAGGCCGCTGCACCGGCGAAGAAGGCCGCTCCGGCCAAGAAGGCGCCGGCGAAGAAGCGCACCCCCAGCGCTGCCTTCATGAAGGCGATGACGCCCAGCGCCGCGCTGGCCGCCGTCATCGGCGACAAGGCGCTGCCGCGCACCGAAGTGACCAAGAAGGTCTGGGAGTACATCAAGAAGAACGGTCTGCAGGACAAGGCCAAGAAGACCATGATCAACGCCGACGCCAAGCTGAAGGAAATCTTCCAGAAGGCGCAAGTCTCGATGTTCGAGATGACCAAGCTGATCAGCAACCACCTGAAGTGAAGCCCGGCGGGCCTCCGCGGCCCGCCGCTTCGTTCGCTTCGTTCAAAAAGCCGGCGCATGCCGGCTTTTTTATGGCGCCGCCTTCGCGAGCACACCGGCGGCATAACGGCGGTTGCCGTCGTCGTCGATGCGCGCCAGCAGCGTTGCCATCTGCGTGCGGTGCTGCGCCGCCAGCACGCCGTTGCCGGCTGCGTGTTGTGCCTGCATGCAGCACTCGTGGGCGAAGAACAGCTCGTAGGCATCGGCGCCTTCGGCTTCGCAGCGCGCCAGGCAGGCCTGGGCGCTGACCGTGGCCTCGGCACCCTGGCCCAGCGCCACATGGCACAGCGCCAGAAAGTAGTCGGCGCGTTCCACCTGCAGCCAGGTGCCGGCGCGTTGCCAGGCCCGGCGCGCCAGCTGCGCCGCGGCCAGCATCAGCGCGTCGCGGCCGGCGTCGCCGCGCGGGCCTTCGCGCAGGCTGCCGGCGACGTTGTTGGCGCTGGCGGCATAAGCCCTGCGCGTGGCTTCGTCGGGGTGCGCGGCAGCCGCATCTTCTTCGGCCAGCAGCCGCAGCTGCGCCTGTGCGGCCTGGCCGCGCGCCACCAGCACGAGCGCGACGTACTCCAGCGCCGCCCAGCGTTCGCGGTCCGACACCGGCGGCGGCTCGGCACCGCCGTCCAGTTCGGCCAACGCCCAGCGCGCAGGCCGCGCTGCCGCCGCCAGCGTCTCGCCCGGCGGTACCTGCGCCAACAGGCGCTGCATCGCCGCCGTGTCGGCCTGGTGCGCCAGCAGCGTGTGTGCTGCCAGGCGCAGCACACCGGCGCCGTCGGCGTCGTCGGGCAGTGTCGCGGCGCGCTCGGCGAGTTCGCCGGCGACACGTTCGGTCGCGTCGGCATGCTCGTTCCAGGCCTGGTCGAGCCAGGTGCACAAGGCCGTGGGTGTGTTCATCGCTGCTCCATCGTCGTGGTCCAGAGGGATGCCATCTCGCTGCGGTGTTCGCCGTCGTGCGCGACCATCGCCGCCAGCACGTCGCCGGCCACGCTGCGGCGGCCGGCGAAGACGGCCGGCCGCGCCAGGGCCGCAGTGTCGAAACGTGCCAGCGCCCGCAGCGTGCGCCGGCGCTGCGCGATGAAACGCCGCGCCGCGCCGCGCCACGGGCGTTCCTGGTAGCGTTGTTCGACGGCCAGCCGGTCACCGTCGACACCGGCGAGCCGCGGCCGGTCTTCGGCGAGCAGACGTTCGAAGCGCAGCGCCCAGCCCAGCTCTTCGACATCGGCCAGGTGCCACAGATGTTCGGCCAGCGAGAAGCCGCCGGCGGGCGGCCGCTGGTAGGCGGCGTGGGGCATGAGGCGGTCGATCAGCTGCCGCACGGCGTCGGCCGTGCCGGCCAGATACTGCTGTGCTGCGGCCAGCGTTTGTGCGCCCGTGATGCGCGCACCTTCGAGGCCGGGCCCGGTGGCGGCGAGCAGCGCAGCGCCGACGGCGTTGCCGTGGGTCGACCTGGTGGAGGCCGGCCCGGCCGGGGCCAGCGCCTGCTGCAGCGCCGCCAGCGCGGCGTTGTGTTCACGCGCCGTGTTCGTGACCCAGCGCGCGGGCAAGGCCTGCAGCGGCGCCGGGTTCAGGTAGTGCAGCTTCTCGCGGCCGCGCCAGAGCGTCACCACCAGCGCCGCCGCTTCCAGCACTGCGAGGTGCTTGGACAAGGCCTGGCGCGTCAGCGCAAAGCCCGCGCTCAGGTCGCCCAGCGTCAGCCCGGGTGCGTCGCGCAGCCGATCGAGCAGGCTGCGGCGTGTGGCGTCGGCCAGCGCGCGCAGCAGGGTGTCGGTGGTGTGGTCGTCGGCGCGTTCGGTCATGACATCGTGCAACTCTTGGGTTGCATGATGCCAGAAATCGAGGAACGTGCAACCGAAAGGTTGCCTGTTGGTTGGGGGCCGTCGCGCCAGAGAGTCGGGCCGGTGGCATGATGGTCGACGACGGCCGGACGGCATCGCCCCGCGTGATGCCCACATCCTGACGCCGCCGGTTTCGAGGCGAGGAGCCCGCCATGGCAACCAGATCCCTGCTACCTCCAGGCGCTGCGACGGCGCAGCGCCGCAAGCCACTGCCGCCTGTCCAGCGCCGCGCGGCGCCGGCCACGCAGCGCCCTGTGAGCCCGCCTGTGAGTTCCTGCGCCTGCGGTGGGCGCTGTCCACGTTGCAACGCCAGCGCCAGCGGTGCATTGCCGATCAGCCAGCCCGGCGACGCGGCCGAACGCCAGGCCGAGACCGTGGCCGACCAGGTGGCGCAGGGCCGCGGCGTCGGCGGCCTGCTGCCGATACCGACGCAGGCCGTGGCGCGCCACGCGTACGGCCTGCCCAAGGCGCCGCGCCCATTGGCCGGCGCCTTGTCAGGCATTTCGCAGCCTCTGGCCGACGGCCCGCGCCAGTGGGCGGCTTCGCATCTCGGGCGCGACTTCAGCCATGTGCGTCTGCACACCGACGGCGGCGCCGCCGTGGCAGCGCAGGCGCTGGGTGCCGATGCCGTCACCGTCGGTGACCATGTGCTGTTCGGCCAGGGCCGCTACCGGCCCGACACGCCGGTGGGCCGGCGACTGCTGGCGCACGAGCTGGTGCACACGCTGCAGCCGCAGGCGGCGGTCTACCGTTCTTGCCGCGACAACGCCGACGAGTCGTTCTATGCCAGTGCGTCGAACTACTGCATGGACACCGGTTTCACCGGCATGTTCCACAGCGACAAGACCTGCTACCGCCAGGTGCCGGTGCGCAGCAGCTATTGGGAATGCCCGCCCGGCGACCAGGTCTGCTTCGACGCCGACGGCCACTGCGAAGACAGCTGGGACGAAGCGTCGCCGGTCGAAAGCCGCGACAGCGACGGCGCCTGCAACCTGCACCACGGCTGCACCTGGTCGTACCACACGGTCGACGACGTGGTGCCGGGCCTGGCCGAGAAGGCCACCGCGCCCGTAGCCGGCTGGCTGGGCGGCCTGGATCAGGCGATCCGCGGGTTGTACGGCGCGCCATAGGGCCGGAACCGCTATCTGCGAGCACGGGTACGGGCCTTGCATGGTTCGTCGCCACCCCCAGGAGCCGAGATTGAAACCAAATCGTTCCGTTGCCGCCGCGCTGGCTGCCCTCATCGCCTGCACGCTGCCGGCCGCCGCGATGGTGCCCGCCACCACTACCTTCAGCGATGGCATCGAAGGCTGGGCCGGCCCCAGCGGATCGGGCGGGCGCAGCTGGCTCGCACGTTTCCAGGGCAACGACAGGCCGGCCTACCGCACACATTTCAGCGACTTCGGCATCGGCTTCACCAACAGCGGCAACGCCGACTTCACGGGCGACTACACGGCCTTGCCGGCGCTGCAGATCGGCCTCGACGTGAAGACGCTGGCGCTGACGTTTTTCGGCCAACCGGTGACACGCGACCTCATCGTCGAGCTGCGCGACTACGACAACGCGCCCGACGGCATGCCCTGGGTCAGCGTCTGGGCCAAGCTGGGCACGCTCGACCCCGGCGTGGCCAGCTGGTCGACCTTGTCGGTGACGATTGCCGACACCGCGGCCACGGCCCTGCCCAGCGGCTGGGGCGGCTACGGCGCGGAAGATCCGGTGACCTACGAGCCGACGTTGCCGGCCGGGCGCACGTTTGCCAGCGTGCTGGCCGGCGTCGACGAGATCGCGTTCACGACCTTCGTGCCGGGTTATGTCTACGGCGAAACCGCCTTCGACGTCGTTGTCGACAACCTGTTCGTGCGCGCCGTGCCCGAGGCACCGGTGGCCTGGCTGCTGGCCGCGGGCTTGGCGGCGCTGCGGCTGCGCCGCCGCAGCCACTGAAACGTCACGCCGCCAGCAGCGGCTTCAGGAAACGCCCCGTGTGGCTGCCGTCGAAGGCCGCCACCTCTTCCGGCGTGCCGGTGATCAGCACCTGGCCGCCGCCGGCGCCGCCTTCGGGGCCCATGTCGATGAGCCAGTCGGCGGTCTTGATGACGTCGAGGTTGTGTTCGATCACGACGATGGTGTTGCCGGCGTCGCGCAGCTGGTGCAGCACGCGCAGCAGCAGTTCGATGTCGGCGAAGTGCAGGCCGGTGGTGGGCTCGTCCAGGATGTAGAGCGTGCGCCCGGTGTCGCGTTTGCTCAGCTCCAGCGCCAGCTTCACGCGCTGGGCTTCGCCGCCGCTCAGCGTGGTGGCGGCCTGGCCGAGGCGGATGTAGCCCAGGCCGACGTCAAGCAGCGTCTGCAGCTTGCGCGCGATGTTGGGCACGGCGCTGAAGAAGGCATGCGCGTCTTCGACCGTCAGCTCCAGCACCTGGCGGATGTTCTTGCCCTTGTAGAGGATCTCCAGCGTCTCGCGGTTGTAGCGTGCGCCGTGGCAGACATCGCAAGGCACGTACACGTCCGGCAGGAAGTGCATCTCGACCTTGATCACGCCGTCGCCTTCGCAGGCCTCGCAGCGACCGCCGGCCACATTGAAGCTGAAGCGGCCCGCGCCGTAGCCGCGTTCACGCGCCGCCGGCACTTCGGCGAAGAGTTCGCGGATCGGCGTGAACAGGCCGGTGTAGGTGGCGGGGTTGCTGCGCGGCGTGCGGCCGATCGGGCTCTGGTCGACGTTGATCACTTTGTCGAAGGCGTCGAGGCCGTCGATGCGCTCGTGCGGCGCCGGTTCGGCATGGCTCTGGTAGAGCTTCTTCGCCACCGCCGTGTACAGCGTGTCGTTGACCAGCGTGCTCTTGCCCGAGCCGCTGACGCCGGTGACGCAGGTGAACAGGCCGACCGGGATCTCGACGCTGACGTTCTTCAGGTTGTTGCCACGCGCGCCGACGATGCCCAGCCGGAACGGCGCCGCGCCAAAACCGGTGGCCGGGCGCCGGCGTTTCGGCACCGCGATGCGCAGCGTGCGCGCGAGGTAGCGGCCGGTCAGCGATTCGGGGTTGGCCGCCACTTCGTCGGGTGTGCCTTGCGCGATGACACGGCCGCCATGCACACCGGCGCCCAGCCCCATGTCGACCACGTGGTCGGCGGCCCAGATCATGTCTTCGTCGTGTTCGACCACCAGCACGCTGTTGCCGAGGTCGCGCAGATGCTGCAACGTGCCGATCAGGCGTTCGTTGTCGCGCTGGTGCAGGCCGATGCTGGGTTCGTCCAGCACGTACATCACGCCGCTCAAGCCGCTGCCGATCTGGCTGGCCAGGCGGATGCGCTGGGCTTCGCCGCCGCTCAGCGTGTCTGCGCCGCGGTCCAGGCTCAGGTAGGTCAGGCCGACATCGTTCAGGAACTTCAGCCGCGAACGGATCTCGCGCACGATCTTGTCGGCGATCTCGGCCTTGTTGCCTTCGAGCTGCAGGCCGCCGAAGTAGTCCAGCGCCTCGGCCAGCGTCGTGTGCTCGACCTCGTAGATCGGCCGGCCCCGCTGCGGCGGTTCACTGCCACCCGCCTGCTGCAGGAAGACATGGCGGGCTTCGCGCCGCAGCCGTGTGCCTTCGCAGGCCGGGCAGGCTTTGGCGGCCTGGTAGCGCGAGAGTTCTTCGCGCACCGCGACCGAATCGGTTTCACGAAAACGCCGCTCGAAGCTGGGGATGATGCCTTCGAAGGGGTGCGAACGTTTCACGGTGCGCTGTTTGCCTTTTGCGCCTGCCTTCGCACTTTCGGCCTGGTAGACAAACGCGATGTCTTCTTCGCCCGAGCCGTGCATCAGCACCTGCTGCGCCTGTGGCGGCAGGTTCTCGAACGGCGTCTCGATGTCGAAGGCGTAGTGCGCCGCCACACTTTCGAGCAGGCCGAAGGTGTAGGCATTGCGCCGGTCCCAGCCCTTCACCGCGCCGGCGGCCAGGCTCAAGCTGGGGAACGCGACGACACGGTCGGGGTCGATCACCGTCACCTGGCCGAGGCCGTCGCACGAAGGGCAGGCACCCACCGGCGAGTTGAAGGAAAACAGCCGCGGCTCCAGCTCCGACAGCGAATAGCTGCACACCGGGCAGCCGAACTTGCTGCTGAACAGGTGCTCCTTGCCGCTGTCCATTTCCAGCGCGATGGCGCGGCCTTCAGCGATGCGCAGCGCGGCTTCGAAACTTTCGGCCAGGCGCTGTTGGAAGTCGGCTTGGGTCTTCAGCCGGTCGATGACGACATCGATGTCGTGTTTATCTGCCTTCTTCAGCTTCGGCAGGTTCTCGGCCTCGACGACCTCGCCGCCGACGCGGAAGCGCACATAACCGCGTGCCTGCATGTCGGCGAAGAGTTCGGCGAACTCGCCCTTGCGGTCGCGCACCACCGGGGCCAGCACCATCAGCCGTGTGCCTTCGGGCAGCGCGAGCACGGCGTCGACCATCTGGCTGACGCTTTGCGCCTGCAGCGGCAGGCCATGGTCGGGGCAGTAGGGCGTGCCGGCACGCGCATAGAGCAGGCGCAGGTAGTCGTGGATCTCGGTGATGGTGCCGACCGTGCTGCGCGGGTTGTGGCTGGTGGCCTTCTGCTCGATGCTGATCGCGGGGCTTAGGCCCTCGATCACGTCGACATCGGGTTTGTCCATCAACTGCAGGAACTGCCGCGCGTAGGCGCTCAGGCTTTCGACATAACGCCGCTGGCCTTCGGCGTACAGCGTGTCGAAGGCCAGGCTCGACTTGCCCGAACCCGACAGCCCGGTGATGACCACCAGCGCGTGTTTGGGTATGTCGAGGTCGATGTTCTTCAGGTTGTGGGTGCGCGCACCGCGGATTCTGAGTGCGGTGGTTTCCTGTCGAACGGGGCGGTCGCTGGTCATGGGCGGGTGAAAGTCAACCGGGCATGATAGCGACAGCGCCCGTCCCGGCGCGTACTAGCATCTGCGCATGAAGACGCGCGTCGCTTCTCTGCTCGTTGCTGCGATCGTCGCCGCCGCCGTCGCCGGCTGCGGCGGCGGGGTCTACATCGGCTTCGGCGGCTACGACGATGTGCCGTCGGTGAGCCTGGCCGCCAGCGCCACCCATGCGGCGCCGGGCCAGACTTTGCGCCTGGCGGCGGCCGCCAGCGACGACGACTACGTGGTCGAGGTCGTGTTCTACCGCGTCGAATCCGACGGCAGCCTCAGCTTCATCGGCGCCGACGGCAGCGCGTCGTACGGCTGGGACGCGGTGATGCCGAACGCGGCGCGTGGCAGCACAGTGTTTTTTGCAGCGCGCGCCACCGACAGCGCCGGGCAGCGCAGCGACACCGCCACCGTGGCCGTCATCGCCGACTGATCGGGCTCAACCGGCGCTGTCCAGCACCCGCAGGATCTCGCGGCCGTAGGCTTCGAGCTTCTTCGCGCCGACGCCGCTGATGCCGGCCAGCGCGTCTAGCGTCGGCGGGTGTTCGCGTGCCATCTCGGCCAGCGTGGCGTCGTGGAACACCACATAGGCCGGCAGGTTGTGTTCGCGTGCGACCTCGGCGCGCCAGGCCTTCAGCGCGGCGAAGCGGGTGGTGGCTTCGTCGTCCAGCGGCAGCGGCGGCGCCTTGCCCTTGGCCGCGTTCTTCGCCGCGCCCCTCGCCACCCGCTCGGTCTTCAGGCGTTTGGGCGCCTCGGCCGGCACACGCAGCTGCAGCGGCACTTCGCCGCGCAGCACCTCGCGGGCGCTGCCGGTGGGCTCCAGCGTGCCGTATTCACCTTCGGCCTGCAGGTGGCCCAGGGCGATCAGCTGGCGCAGCACCGAACGCCATTGCTGTTCGCTGACGTCGGCGCCGATCGCCCAGGTGGAGAGTTTGTCGTGCCGGTACTGCGCCACCTTGTCGGTGGCCTTGCCGCGCAGCACGTCGATCAGGTGGCCGGCGCCGAAACGCATGCCGCCCTGCTGGTGGAAGCGGTAGATGCACGACAGGGCCTTGCGTGAGGCCTCGGTGGCGTCCCAGGTCGCCGGCGCGTTGAGGCAGTTGTCGCAATTCCCGCACGGGCTGCTGTCTTCGCCGAAGTACGCCAGCAAGCGCACGCGCCGGCAGTCGTGTGCTTCGGCCAGCCCCAGCAGCGCGTCGAGTTTGGCGCGTTGCAGGCGCTTGAAGTCGTCGTTGGCCTCGCCTTCGTCGATCATGCGGCGCTGGTTCACCACGTCGGCCAGGCCGTAGGCCATCCAGGCGTCGGCAGGCAGGCCGTCGCGGCCGCCGCGGCCGGTTTCCTGGTAATACGCCTCGATGTTCTTCGGCAGGTCGAGGTGGGCGACAAAACGCACGTCGGGTTTGTCGATGCCCATGCCGAAGGCGATGGTCGCCACCATCACGACGCCGTCTTCACGCAGGAAACGGTCCTGGTGTTTGCGCCGCACCGCGGCGTCGAGGCCGGCGTGGTAGGGCAATGCGGCCAGGCCCTCGTCGTTCAGCCAGGCGGCGGTTTCTTCCACCTTCTTGCGGCTCTGGCAGTAAACGATGCCGGCGTCGCCGTCGTGTTCGTCGCGGATGAAACGCAGCAGCTGCTTGCGCGGCTCGTTCTTCTCGACGATGGCGTAACGGATGTTCGGCCGGTCGAAGCTGGCGACGAACAGCCGTGCCTCGGCGAGCTGCAGCCGCTGGATGATGTCGGCGCGGGTGTGGTCGTCTGCGGTGGCTGTGAGCGCCACGCGCGGCACGCCCGGAAACTGCTCGTGCAGCGCGCTCAGGCCCAGGTATTCCTCGCGGAAATCGTGGCCCCACTGGCTGACGCAGTGCGCTTCGTCGATGGCGAACAGGCTTAAGCGCCCACGTTCGTCCAGCGACTGCAGCATCGCCAGGAACCGCGGCGTCAGGATGCGTTCGGGCGCCGCGTACAGCAGCACCAGCTTGCCGCTCATCAGGTCGCGCTCGACCTGCCGCGCCTCGTCGCCTTCGAGCGACGAGTTCAGGAAGGCGGCGGGCACACCGAGTTCGTCGAGCGCACCGACCTGGTCGTGCATCAGCGCGATCAGCGGCGAGACGACGACGGTGACGCCGTGGCCGGCGCGGTGGCGCTGGATCGCCGGCACCTGGAAACACAGGCTCTTGCCGCCGCCGGTGGGCATCAGTACCAGCGCATCGCCACCGTCGGCGACGTGGTCGACGATCTCGCGCTGGGCGCCGCGGAAGGCGGCGTAGCCGAAGACCTCGTGCAGGACTTGCAGCGCGGGGTCGGTGGGGGTCAGGACGGCAGACATGTTCAGGACGCGATCGTAAGCGACGGCACCGGGCCGACCGCCCCCGTCTCGGGGGCATCCGCCGGGGTGGGCCCTTTCGAGCGATGGCGGCGCCGACCCCCGGCGCGATAATGGAGCCACTCACCCCTTCACATCGCATTCGGGAGCAGCCCATGGCCTCGGTCAACAAAGTCATCATCGTCGGCAACCTCGGCAAGGATCCCGAGGTGCGCTACATGCCCAGCGGCTCGGCTATCTGCAACATCACGGTCGCCACCAGCCGGCAGTGGAAAGACAAGACCAGCGGCGAGCGCCAGGAAGAAACCGAATGGCACCGCATCTCGCTGTTCGACCGCCTGGCCGAAATCGCCGGTGAATACCTGAAGAAAGGCAAGTCGGTCTACATCGAAGGCCGGCTGAAGACCCGCAAGTACACCGACAAGGACGGCGTCGAAAAGTACACCACCGAGATCGTCGCCGCTGAAATGCAGCTGCTGGGTGGCCGCGAAGGCGGCGGCGGTGGCGGCGGTGACGACATGGGCGCCGGCGGCGGCAGCGAACGTCCGCAGCGCAGCGCCCCGGCACCGCGTCCTGCGCCGGCGCCGCGCCAGGCGCCGGCGGCGAAGTCGAGCACCGGCTTCGACGACATGGACGACGACATTCCGTTCTGAAACCGATCTGAGGGACGGTACAGGCTGACCTACCATCGTGGCCTCGAAGGAGGTCTCCATGGTGTTTTCCTTGCGTCTTCTCGTTGCCGCCACCGCTGCCCTGGCCCTGCTGGCCGCCGCGCCGGCCCAGGCCCAGGCGAAGAAGGACGGCCTGAAGGAGGGTCTGACCCTGGCGATGACGCTGGAGCCGCCGGGCCTGGACCCGACGGTCGGCGCCGCGTCGGCGATCGGCGAGATCGTGCTCTACAACGTCTTCGAGACGCTGACCAAGATCAACAGCGACAGCCGCACCACGCCGCTGCTGGCCGAGAGCTGGGTGGTCTCGCCGGACCTGAAGACCTGGACCTTCAAGCTGCGCCCGGGCGTCAAGTACCAGAACGGCGAGCCGTTTTCTTCGGCCAACGTGAAGTTCAGCTTCGAGCGTGCGGCGGCCAAGGACAGCACGAACAAGGACAAGGCCACCTTCGCCAACATCGAGCGCATCGACACGCCCGATGCCGGCACCGTCGTGCTGAACCTGAAAAACGGCAGCCCCGACCTGCTGTTCCAGCTGGGCCAGGCCACCGCCGTGATCGTCGACCCGAAGAGCGTGGCGACGAATGCGACGCAGCCGGTCGGCACCGGGCCGTACAAGCTGGACAACTGGGTCAAGGGCGCGTCGGTCGCGCTGAGCCGCTGGGACGGCCACCGCGCGGTCAAGGACGTGAAGCTGAAGCGTGTCGTGATCCGTTTCATCAGCGACCCGGCGGCCCAGGTGGCGGCGCTGCTGTCGGGCGATGTCGACGCTTTTCCGCGGGTTTCGGCGGCACGCAGCCTGAAGGCCTTCGAGGGCAGCAAGAAGTACCAGGTGCTGGTCGGCGGCTCCCGCGCCAAGACCATTCTCGCCATCAACAACAAGCGCAAGCCGCTCGACGACGTGCGGGTGCGCCGTGCCATTGCCGCGGCCATCGACCGCCAGGCCGTCATCGAAGGTTCTGCCGACGGCTTCGGCGTGCCGATCGGCAGCTTCTACGTGCCGGGCGCGCCGGGCTACGTCGACACCACCGGCCTCAACCCCTTCGACCCGGCCAAGGCACGTGCGCTGCTGCACCAGGCGGGTGTGGCGCTGCCGCTGGAGTTGACGATGAAGCTGCCGCCGACGCCCTACGCGCGCCAGGGTGGCGAGGTCATCGCGGCGATGCTGGCCAAGGTGGGCATCAACGCGAAGATCGAGAACGTCGAATGGGCGCAGTGGCTCAGCGGCGTCTACGGCCAGAAGGCCTACGACCTGACGGTCATCTTGCACGCCGAGCCGCTGGACTTCGGCAACTTCGCGCGGCCTAACTACTACTGGGGCTACGACTCGGCCGAATTCAACGCGCTCTGGGCCAAGGTCAACGCGACGATCCAGCCCGCCGAGCGCAACAAGCTGATGGCCGACGCGCAGCGCCTGGTGGCTGCCGACGCCGTTGCCGCCTACCTGTACCAGCCGACCTTCATCACGGTGGCCAACGCGCGTGTGAAAGGGCTGTGGAAGGACGTGCCGGTGTTTGTCAACGATCTCGCGGCGCTCAGCTGGCGCTGACTTGGCAATGACAAAAAAAGGGCGCCCGAGGGCGCCCTTTTTGTTTGCAGCGAAGGGGCTCAGTTGACGAGCACCGCGGCCCAGGCCGCAGCCACGGCATTCACTTCCGGCGAACCGGCGCCGTACAGGTCGGCGGCGGCCGTCAGCGAAGCGGCGCGCGCAGCGGCGTAGTTGGTGCTGGCGGTCATGTAGACCGTCAGCGCGCGGTACCAGATCTTCTCGGCCTTGGCGCGGCCGATGCCGGTCAGCGAGCCGTTGCCGGTGGCGGTCTTGGTGTTGCCGGCGACGCAGGTCTTGCTGGGCGCGCCGGCGGTCGTGCCTTCGGCAAGCAGGAAGTAGAAGTGGTTCGCGACGCCCGAGCTGTAGTGCACGTCGATGCCACCGACTGCCGAGTACCAGCAGTCGGCCGAGTTGCCGTCGCTGCTGGGCTTCATCATGTTGCGGATGACGCTGGTGCCGTCGGTGAACAGCTTCTCGCCCACCAGGTAGTCGGGCACGTCGCTGGCATTGTTCGCGTAGTACTCGACCATGGTGCCGAAGATGTCGCTGGTGGCTTCGTTGAGGCCGCCCGATTCACCCGAGTAGATCAGCCCGGCGGTGCGCGAGGTCACGCCGTGGCTCATCTCGTGGCCGGCAACGTCGATCGACACCAGCGGCCTGATGCTGCCACTGCCGTCGCCGAAGGTCATGCAGAAGCAGCTGTCGCTCCAGAATGCGTTGGCGTAGTTGCGTTTGTAGTGCACGCGGCTGTTGGCGCCCACGCCGTCGTTGGCGATGCCGTTGCGGCCATGCACGAGCTTGTAGTAGTCCCAGGTCAGCGCAGCGCCGAAGTGCGCGTCGGCGGCCACGGTGGCGGTGTCGCTGGTGGCGTTGTTGCCCCAGACGTTGTCGGCGTCGGTGAAGGCCGCGCCGGCGCCGAAGCCGCGGTTCTTCATGTTCAGCGTCGAGCTGCCGCCGCGGGTGTTGTCCTTCAGCGTGAAGCTGCTGGCGCCCGACTCGGCGGTCAGCGCCACGTTGCCGGCAAACAGCGTCTTGCCGGTGCCGACGGCGGGTGCGGTGTGCACGTCGTCCCAGCTGTCGAGCACGGCGGCGCTGGTGGCGTCGACGATCACATGCAGTTCGCTCGGCGTGCCGTCGTCCTGCTCGCCGTTCAGGCGCACGTCGTAGGCCAGGGCCGGGCTGTCGCCGCGGGCGTAGACCACGAGCCTGGGCACACCGTCGGGGCTGCCTGAACGTGCCAGCACGGCGGCGCGCACGGCTTCGGCACCGCCGATGCGGGCGCGCAGGTCCAGCGCGATGGCCTGGCGCAGCGTGCGCGAGGCGTCGAGGAAGGCGCCGTTGCGGCTGCTGTGCACGACCATGTCGCCGCCGATCACCGGCAGGCCCTTGTACAGGCGGGCGACACGCACATGTTCGGCGCCGTCGGCGTCGACGATGACATCGCTGGCGCTGTAGCTGTGGCCGGCGCCATGCAGCGTGCGGCCAGGGAAAGCCTGGATGTGGTTCATCGCGCGGGCGATGGCGGCGGCGTTGTCGGCGGCCGCTGCCAGGCCGGCGGTACCGGCCAGCAAGAGGGCGACCGCCAGGCGCAGCTTCGTGGCGCTCGTGGCGCGGCGCTGCTGTCTAGATTGCTTCATATCCTCACTCCGTTGTTGGGATGTTTCCTGCCCGGCGGGGTTGCGGGCCGCGGCGATGGTATAGCCGCCCGGGCGCCAGGTCGCTCCACGTATTCGGGGGGTCGGCTGTGGATTTGATCAGGGCGCCGCCATCGTCGCTTCGACGCGGCGGCCGTCGAGCGTGCCGCGCAGCGTCGCCACAGCACCGGGCTCGCGGGCCGGCCACGTGGCTTGCAGCAGGCCGCCGTCGATGCGCAACGCCGCCTGCACCTGGCCGCTGCCGTGTTGCCAACGCAGGCTGCCCGAGGTGGCAACGTCGTCGGTCCAGCGCAGGCCGTCCAGCGTGAAGCGCGTGCTGCCGGCGCTGCTGGTGTAGGCGAAACGCCCGCCGCGCAGGCCGACGCCGTTGCCGCTGCTGTTGACCCACCAGCGCCCCATGGCATCGGCTGCGGCATACAGAGCGGCCGCGGCACGCTGCAGCTGCGCCGGGCTGGCCTGGTTGCCGGGGCCGGGCTGCGGCGCCGGCAGTTGCTGCGCCTGCGTCGCAAACGCCGGCAGCAGCCGCCAGGCCGGCACCTGGCTGGCGCAGCCGGTGTCGCCGGGCGAGCGTGTGGCCATGAAACGCCGCACCAGGGCCGAAGCGCAGCCATCGAAGTCGCCCAGGGCGGTGACGTGGAACGAGTTCGCCAGCACCACCTGCCGGGCCTGCGGGAACAGCGCCGCCGCCCGCGCGCCCTGGGCCGGCGGCGTCAGCGAGTCGAGTTCACCCGACAGCACCAGCACCGGCACGGCAGGGAACACCGTGCCCGCCGGCACCGGCGCACCGGCCGGGTGCGCGGCGCTGGGCACCGGCCACGGCAGGCAGAGTTCGAGCACGCTGTAGTCCTGCGGCAGCGCCAGGAACTCGGCGATGCTGAAAGGCGCGAACACGCCGGGGTCGCCGGCCTGCTTGGCGGCGATGGCGGCGTCGGCCTGACGCCGGCGCAGCGCGGGTGCCGCGGCCATTGAGAAGATCTGCGGGTAGTCGGCGCAGCTCACGGCGGCAAAGAGCCCGGCGCTGAAGCGGCGCGCACGCACGCCGCCGGTGCTGCTGGCGCTGGTCTGGTTTTCGGCCACCAGCCGCAGCAGCGGCGCCTGGTCGCCCTGGCCCCAGGCGCGCGCCGCGGCATCGAGTTCGCGGTAGACCAGCGGCCCCGACGCGTTCGACAGCATCACGTAAGCCAGGCCGCGCGCGTCGGCGGTGGTGGTCTGCGGCTGGCCGTTGCCGTCGGGTGCGGTGGCCGTCACCGGCCGCTCGCGCAGCTGCGCCAGCAGGGTGGTGATGCGCTGCATCGACGGCCCCGGCAGCGCGGCGCAGGCGGGGTCGCGTTCGCAGACGCGGTTGAACGCGGTTTGCGCCTGCGCCGGGCCTTCCGGGTACCACGGGTCGGCGCCGGTCACCGCGTAAGCGCCGTCGAGCACCAGCGAACGCAGCCGCTGCGGGTGGCGGCCGGCAAAGGCCTGCGCGAAGAAGGTGCCGTACGAATCGCCGTAGAGGTCCACCGGGCCGAGCTGCAGCGCGGCCAGCAACGCTGCCAGGTCGTCGGCGGCCAGCGCACTGCCGAACAGCGCTGCACGCGGGCCGAGCTGCTGGCCGCAGGCAGCAACGCTGTCGGCGCTGAACAAGGCATCGGCCTGCAGCGCCGGGCAGCGCAGCGGCGCCGAACGGCCGCTGCCGCGCTGGTCCATCAGCAGCAGATGGCGGTCGCTGCGCAGCGGCGCCATCAAGGCCAGGTAGCTGCTGCGCGAGCCGGTGCTCGGGTAACCGGGGCCACCTTCGGCCGCGACGATGGTGCCGGCATGGGGTTTCGTGCCGTCGGTCTGCGGGTGGAATTCGAAGGCCACCTGGATGCTGCCCGGCTGTTCGCCGGCCGGGTCCAGCGCACGTTCGATCTGGCCGCACCAGGCCGGACCGCAGGGCTGCAGGGTCAGGCTGCCTTGCTGCCGCTGCTGCGCGCCGGCCGCTGCTGCCAGCAGCAGCGTGAGCAGCAGGGCCGGGGCGCGCATGCCGTCGCCCGCCTGCGCTTCAGATGCCGCCGGCCAGGTGCGCGTCGTCGGCCCAGCCTTCGATGAACAGCCGGCCGTCGCGCCAGCGCAGCCGGTTGATGCCGGTGTTGGGAATGGCGCAATCGCGCAGGCCGTCGAGCGAGATGCCCTTGGCGCTGCGCCACAGCATGTCCAGCACCCCGCCATGCGTGACGACGGTCAGGCGGCGGCCGCTGTGGCTGTCGGCCAGCGCCTGCACGCCGGCGAGCACACGGTCGTGGAACTGGCGCAGGCTCTCGCCGCCGGGCAGTGCGAAGTCGGCGCGGTGCACCAGCCACTGCGCCCACAGCGCCGGGTGTTGACGCTGGATGGTGGGCACGTCCAGCCCTTCGAGCACACCGAAGCTCTGTTCGCGCAACGCGGGTTGCGGCAGCACTTCCAGCGTCCAGGCCCGGGCCAGCGGCGCGGCGGTTTCGCGGGCACGTTGCAGGTCGCTGCTGAACAGCAGGTCGGGTGGGCTGGCGGCCAGCCGTGCCGCCAGCCTGGCCGCCTGCGCATGGCCGGTGGCGTTGAGCGGCACGTCGATCTGGCCCTGGAAACGTTGTTGAAGATTCCAGTCGGTTTCGCCGTGGCGGATGAAAGTGAGTTCGGTCATCGGTGCACCCAAGTATGCACGCCGCTGCCGGCGCAGTGGTTCATGCGCATCCGGGATATGCATAGCCGAAAGCCTTCGTTGTCGCGTTGCCCTGCCGCTGCCGATCATGCGGTCCATGTCTGCACACCGCATCTTCGACGTCACCAGCATTTCCGGCAGCCCGTCGCTCGACTCGCGTTCGGCCGCGTTGCTGCGTTTCGTCGAACGGCGCCTGGCCGGCCGCGCCGCGCGTGTGCGCCACATCACGCTGCGCGAGCTGCCGGCGGCCGACCTGCTGCTGGCGCGCTTCGAATCGCCGGCGCTGCGGGTTGCCGCGGCGGCGGTCGCCGAGGCCGATCTCGTGCTGGTCGCGACGCCGATCTACAAGGCCGCCTACAGCGGCCTGCTGAAGGTCTTTCTCGACCTGCTGCCGCCCGACGCGCTGCGTGGCAAGACCGTGCTGCCGCTGGCCACCGGGGGCAGCGCCGGCCACCTGCTGGCGCTGGAGTACGCGCTGAAGCCGGTGCTCGCCGCACTGGGTGCACGCCATGTGCTCGATGCCGTCTACGTCGTCGACAGCGCCTGGCGTGCGCACGACCTGCTGGGCCTGCTGCCGGCGCCCGAGGTCATCGAACGCATCGATGCGGCGCTCGCCGGCCTGCCGCAGGCGTCGGTGCCTGCATCCGCATCCGCATCCACACCGGCGCTCGCCGAAGCAGCCGTCTCTCTTTGAACCGCAGCCACCATGACCTTGTTCCGCTCCCTCATCGCCGTCTTCAGCCTGGCCTTCGCTGCCGGCGCCGCGCAGGCGCAGGCCAACACGCTGCGCATCGGCTACCAGAAGTCGGCCAGCCTGTTCGTGCTGCAGAAGACCCAGGGTTCGCTGGAAAAGCGCCTGGCGCCGCTGGGTGTGGGCGTGAAGTGGGTTGAGTTCCCGGCCGGGCCGCAGTTGCTGGAAGGGCTGAATGTCGGTTCGGTCGATGTCGGTTTCGTCGGCGAAGCGCCGCCGATCTTCGCCCAGGCGGCCGGCGCGCAGTTCGTCTACATCGGCAACGACCCGGCCGCGCCCGAGGCCGAGGCGCTGGTGGTGCCGAAGGACTCGGCCATCAAGACCGTGGCCCAGCTGAAGGGCAAGAAGGTGGTGTTGAACAAGGGCAGCAACGTGCACTACCTGCTCGTCAAGCTGCTTGAAAAACACGGCCTGAAGTACGGCGACATCGTGCCCGTGTTCCTGCCGCCGGCCGACGCCCGTGCGGCCTTCGAGAAGGGTTCGGTCGATGCCTGGGTGATCTGGGATCCGTTCCTCGCCGCGGTGGAAAAGCAGACCGGCGCACGCATCCTGGCCGACGGCCGGGGTGTCGTGAACAACTACGCCTACTACCTGGCCGAACGCAGCTATACCGCGAAGAACCCGAAGGTCATCGACGCGCTGTTCGCCGACACCCAGGAGCTGGGCCAATGGCTCAAGGCCAACCTGAAGCAGGCCGCGGCGATCATCGCGCCGCAGCAGGGGCTGGATGTCGAGGTCGTCGAGCTGAGCCTGCGCCGCTACCAGTACGGCGTGTTGCCGCTGACCCCCGCAGTGGCGGCCGAACAGCAGAAGATCGCCGACGCATTCTTCGAACTGAAGCTGATCCCCAAGGCCTTGCGTGTGGCCGATGCGGTGGCTGCGCCATGAAGGTCTTCTGGTTCCTGCCGACACACGGCGACTCGCGTTACCTCGGCACCAGCAAGGGCGCACGCGCTGCCACCTTCGACTACTTCAAGCAGGTGGCGATCGCCGCCGACAGCCTGGGCTTTGAGGGTGTGCTGCTGCCCACCGGCCGCAGCTGCGAAGATTCCTGGGTGCTGGCCGCGAGCCTGATCGACGCGACGCGGCGGCTGAAGTTCCTGGTGGCGCTGCGGCCCGGCCTGGTGCAGCCGTCGCAGAGCGCGCGCATGGCGGCGACGCTGGACCGGCTCTCGGGCGGCCGCCTGCTCGTCAACCTCGTCACTGGCGGCGACCCCGAAGAGCTGGAAGGTGATGGCCTCTTCATCCCGCACAAGGAACGTTACGACCTCTCGCGCGAGTTCCTCACCATCTGGCGTGAACTGCTGACACGCAGCCACGAAGGCACGCCGCTCGACTTCGAAGGCACGCAGCTGCGTGTGAAGGGCGGCAAGGTGCTGTACCCGCCGGTCAACAAACCGTACCCGCCGGTGTTCTTCGGCGGCAGTTCCGACGAAGCGCACGAACTCGCGGCCGAGCAGGTCGACACCTATCTCACCTGGGGTGAGCCACCAGCCGCGGTGGCGGCCAAGGTCGCCGACATGAAGGCCCGCGCCGCAGCCAGGGGCCGCACGCTGGACTTCGGCATCCGCCTGCACGTGATCGTGCGCGAGACCGAAGACGAGGCCTGGCGTGCCGCCGCCGAACTGGTGCAACACCTGGACCCGGCGACCATCGCTGCGGCGCAGAAGAAGTTCGCGGCGATGGACTCGGTCGGCCAGCGCCGCATGGCCGAACTGCATCGTGGCCACTACAACCCGGCCAACGTGCGCGAAGGGCTGGAGGTCTCGCCCAACCTCTGGGCCGGTGTCGGCCTGGTGCGCGGCGGCGCCGGCACTGCGCTGGTCGGCAGTCCGGAGCAGGTGGCTGCGCGCATCACCGAGTACGCCGAACTCGGCCTCGACAACTTCATCCTCTCGGGTTACCCACATCTGGAAGAGGCGCACCGCTTCGCCGAGCTGGTGTTCCCGCTGCTGCCGCTGGCTGTGCGCGACCGCCTGCCGCAAACCCTGCTGACGGGGCCTTTCGGCGAGATCGTTGCCAACACCTATGTCCCGCGTGCGTCGCAAAGCTGAAACCTGGCTGCCTTGGGCGCTGCCGCTGGCCATCGTCGCTGGCTGGCAGCTGGCCTCGGTGGCCGGCTGGTTGTCCACCCGTGTGCTGCCCGAACCGTGGGCGGTGCTGAAGGCTTTCTGGACCCTGGCCGCCAGCGGCGAGATGGCGCAGCACGTGGCCACCAGCACCGGCCGCGCCTTCAGCGGCTTTGCGCTCGGCGGCGGGCTGGCGTTGGCGCTGGGGCTGCTGACGGGTTCGCTGCGCTGGGCCGAGACGCTGCTCGACAGCACGCTGCAGATGGTGCGCAACGTGCCGCCGCTGGCGTTGATCCCGCTGGTGATCCTGTGGTTCGGCATCGACGAAGGGGCCAAGCTGTTCCTCGTCAGCCTGGGCGTGTTCTTCCCGATCTATCTCAACACCTTCCACGGCATCCGCGGCGTCGACCCGGGGCTGATCGAGATGGCGCGCAGCTACGGCCTGTCGGGCTGGGCGCTGTACCGCCAGGTGATCCTGCCCGGCGCGCTGCCGCAGATCCTGGTCGGCGTGCGCTTTTCGCTCGGTTTCATGTGGGTGATCCTGATCGTCGCCGAAACGATCTCGGCGCAGGCCGGCATCGGCTACATGACGATGAACGCACGCGAGTTCCTGCAGACCGACATCGTGCTCGTCGGCATCCTCCTCTATGCCTTGCTCGGCAAGGCCGCCGACCTGGCCGCCAAGGGCCTGGAGCGCTGGTGGCTGCGCTGGCATCCTGGCTACCAGCCCGAGGTCGCACGATGATCCTGACCGAAATCGACCATCCGGGGCTGCTGCTGCGCGCACGCGAAAACGACGCCGACGCACCCGTGCTGCGGCGCCGCGCCCGCCCCCGCGGCGGCCTCGGCTTGCGGCTGCAAGGCCTGGGCAAGGCCTTTGGCGAGCGCCAGGTGCTGGCCGACATCGACCTGCAGATAGAACCCGGCGAGTTCGTCGCCATCGTCGGCCGCAGCGGCTGCGGCAAGAGCACGCTGCTGCGCCTGGTGGCCGGGCTGGAGACGGCGAGCAGCGGCACGCTGGCGCTGGACGGCGATGCCGTCCGTGGCGCAACGCGCGACGATGTGCGTGTGATGTTCCAGGACGCACGGCTGCTGCCGTGGAAGCGGGTCGCCGACAACATCGCACTCGGCCTCCAGACAGCCGATGCGCCGGCGCGAGCGCGTGGCGCGCTGGCCCAGGTAGGGCTGGCCGATCGTGCCCACGACTGGCCGGCCGTGCTCTCGGGCGGCCAGCGTCAGCGCGTGGCACTGGCCCGTGCGCTGGTGCACACACCGCGCCTGCTGTTGCTGGACGAACCGCTGGGCGCGCTCGATGCGCTGACCCGCATCGAGATGCAGGCCTTGATCGAAGCGCTGTGGCGCGAACAGGGTTTCACCGCGCTGCTCGTCACGCACGACGTGGCCGAGGCGGTGGCGCTGGCCGACCGCATCATCCTCATCGAAGACGGTGCCATCGCGCTGGACCAACGCGTGAATCTGACGCGACCACGTTCACGCGGCAACCCGGCGTTTGCGATGATCGAAGAGCGGGTGCTGACCCGCGTGCTGCAGCACGGCTGAACACGGCCCCCCCAAGGCCGCGGCAATGGCGGTCTTGTGCATCTCTCGTCGTCACGGGATGATCCCGGGCACAACGAGGAGACGGCATGGACAACATCCCGGCTGCTGCGCCGGTGCGCAGCCCGTATCGCTGCGCATACGCCAGCGAGGCCCGCTTCGGGGTCGTGATGTACGGCGGCGTCTCGCTCGCCATCTACATCAATGGCGTCGCCAACGAGCTCTACGAGATGTGCTGCGCCACGCCCAAGGTCGACGGCGAGGCGCCGGCCGAAAACAGCACGCGCGCCGTCTACCGGCGGCTGTCGTGGCTGCTGCGCAACCCCGAGTTGCGCAGCCAGTACCTGGCCTTCACCGACGGCCGCGGTGACGACCCCTTCGACGCGGCATGCAACCCGAAAGACACGCTGCTGCGCAACGACCGCCAGCGTTTTGTCGTCGACGTCATCGCCGGCACCTCGGCCGGCGGCATCAACGGCATCTTCCTGGCCAAGGCGCTGGCCAACGGTGAGGCCTTCGCGCCGCTGAAGGATCTGTGGGTCAAGGAAGGCGACATCGCCAGCCTGCTCAACGACCGGTCTTCGTACGACGACATTGGCTACGCACGCGACGAAGGGCCGCCGCGTTCGCTGCTCAACAGCGACCGCATGTACCTGAAGCTGCTGCAGGCGATGGAAGCGATGAAGAGCGCGGTGCCGGCGATTGGCCAGGGCGAGTCGGCGCTGTCCGACGAACTCGATCTCTTCGTCACCACCACCGACATCCGCGGCACCGTGGTGCCGCTGCGCCTCTTCGACAACGTCGTCTACGAGAAGCGGCACAAGCAGATGGTGCACTTCAACTACGCGGCAGCCGACGGCCGCGCGCTGGCCAACGACTTCCGGCCCGAGAACAACGCGCTGCTCGCCTTCAGCGCCCGCTGCACCTCGTCGTTCCCGTTTGCCTTTGAACCCATGCAGGTGGCCGACGCGGTGCGCCTGTACAAGGCCAGGCCGAACGCCGGCCCGCTGCAGCTGGACGACTGGAAGCCCTATTTCACCGGCTTGTCCAACGCCGAGATGCGCGGCGACGGCTGGCAGAAACGGGCCTTCGGCGACGGCGGCTACCTCGACAACAAACCCTTCAGCTACGCGGTGGAAGCCTTGTCGTGGCGGCTGGCGTCGGTGCCGATGGAGCGCAAGCTGATCTATGTCGAGCCGGCACCGTCACACCCCGAACGGGAGCGCCAGGACAACCAGGACAAGCCCGACGCGATCGAAAACGCGGTCGCTGCGCTGACCAAGATTCCGCAGTACGAGACGATCCGCGAAGACCTCGAAGCGGTGCTCAAGCGCAACCGCCGCATCGAACGTGTCGAGCGCATCGTGCGCAAGGTCGAAGCCGATGTCGACTCGATGGAAGACGAGCCCTTCGACCGCGTGATGATCCGCCGCAACCCGAATGGCGAAGACCGTGCCGACGTGCCCGACTGGTCGCAGCTCGACCTCGGCCGCATGATCGACTACTACGGCGCCGCCTTCCTGCCGTACTGGCGGCTGCGGCTCACCACCGTCAGCGACGACCTCGCCGACCGCCTGGCCGACCGCTGGGGTGTCGACCGCCGCTCCGACCGCATGTATGCGATGCGTGCGCTGGTGCGGGCTTGGCGCGAACGCGAGTACTACGAACACACGCCCAAGGAGCCCCAGGCCGCGCAGGACCCGCGCAAGTCGGTCAACGCCTTCCTGGCCGGGTTCGACATCAAGTACCGCGTGCGCCGCGCCGGTTTCCTGCTGCGCCGCACGCACCAGCTGCTGCGGCTGGTGCAGCGCCGGCTGAAGCCCGACGCCGTGTGGCCGGCCGAAAGCGACGCCGAGACGGCGCTACGCGAGCGCCTGCAAAGGCGCGTCGCGGGCTTTGACACCATGCGCCCGCAAGCCTGGCACGACGGGCTGCTGGCGCTGCGTGACCATCTCGCTTTGGCGCAGGCCGACCTGCGCCGGATCGCTTGGCCGCCCGGCGCCAACACCGAGCGCAGCGGCAGCGACGAAGAACGCAGCCAGCTCGACCGCGTGCTGGCCCTGCTGATGGGAGAAGAGCCGAACCCGCCGCTGGACGGCCTGCCCAGCCATGCCGACCCGGCTGCCCAGGTGCCGCTGCGGCTGCAGGCGATGCCGCTGCCGAGCCCTGTGCGCACGCTGCAGGAGAACGTGCACGCCCGTGCGGCGGAACTGTTCCGCGCCGCCGATGTGGGCCGCCTGACGCGGCTGCAGCACCTGTTGCAGGCCGACCTCGACGACCTGCGTCAACGCTACATCCAGGCCACCGGCGCCGGGCGCAGCGGCACGGCGCAGGCGCTGCTGACCAAGGAGCTGCTGGGTGTCGGCTACCCGGCGCTGCTGCCGGTGCCGGCGCCCACGGCGGACAAACCCGACAAGCTGCGCATCGAGATCAACCTCGAGGACGTGAAGGACGCCCGCGTCGCCGACACGCTGAACACCCGCGAGGGCCGGGCGCTGCGCCTGTTCCTCGCCGAGTACTACCTGCGTTTCGACGAATACGACCAGGTCTCGTTCCCGCTGTACTACGACACTGGCACCGGCGAGCCGTCGACCGTGGAAGTGGTGCGTGTGAGCCCGGAAGACGCGCCGAGCCTGATCGACGAACGCCCGGACCAGGGCGACACCGGCGACAAGGGGCGCCAGCCCGGCAAGCTGCCGAAAAAACGGCGCAAGCTGGCCGGCACCTTCCTCTTCAACTTCGGCGGTTTCCTCGACGAACAATGGCGCCGCAACGACATCATGTGGGGCCGGCTCGACGCCTGCGAGCGCCTGCTCGCGACGCTGCTGCCAGCGATCAACGGCGCCGACCCGCAGGTGCAGAAAGACCAGGACCGGCTGCGCGCGGCGCTGCTCGGCCAGGCCCAGCGCGCCATCCTGAAGCAGGAGATGACGCAGCCGTATTACGCCGAACTGCTGCAGCGTTTTTCGCAGGCGCTGCAGTCGCAGGGCGACAAGAGCCTGGAGAAGAACTTCGAGACGCTGCTGCAGGCGCTGAACCTGCAGGACGGCCAGAGCGGCACGCGCTGGGCGCTGGCCTTGAAGGCGGTGTTCGAGGACGAAGGCCTGTTCGAGTTCGTGCAGAAACACTACGAGGTGCGGCGCGACCTCGACACCGAAACGGCGCTGAAGACCGGCGCCCGCGCGCTGACGATCACCGGCCGCATCCTGCAGCAGATCGAAACGCGCAAACGGGGCGGCGGTTCACACGCGGTGTGGGTCACCCGCGCCGGCCGTGCGCTGCAGGCGCTGCTGGTGGTGGCGACACCGGGCGGCCTGGCGCGCCGCTTCTGGAAACACTGGCTGAAGCTGCTCTACGCCTTCGAGATCGCCGTCGCGCTGGGCGCGCTGCTGCTGAGCGAACCGGCGACACGCAACTTCGCGCTCTCGGCGTTTGGCATCACGCTGGTGCTGCACCTGGCGACGCTGGTCACCGGCGACCTGATGCGGCGCCGCTACGGCTGGGCGATCACCGTCGCCGGCACGGTGGGCGCCGGCGTGCTGGTGGTGGCGCTGCTGGGCGCTGTGGGCCTGGCGCGGCACGGCGCCGTCTCGCTGCTCTGCGGCCCGATCGAGGCGCCGCCGGAGGGTGTGGCCGGCTGGGTCTGCGAGCGCCTGGAGGGCTTGCGGCCGGCGGCTACTTCGCGAACAGCTGCGAACGGTCGCGGAAGCTCTTGAACTCGAGCGCGTTGCCGCTGGGGTCGCAGAAGAACATCGTCGCCTGTTCGCCCACCAGGCCGGCAAAGCGGATGTAGGGTTCGATGACGAACTGCATGCCGCCGTCGCGCAGCCGCGTGGCGAGCGTCTGGAAGTCGTCCCAGTCGAGCACGACGCCGAAGTGCGGCACCGGCACGTCGTGGCCGTCGACCGGGTTGTGGTGGTCGGCGGCCTTCTTCGGCGCCAGGTGCGTGACGATCTGGTGGCCGAAGAAGTCGAAGTCGATCCATTCGCTGCTGCTGCGGCCTTCGGGGCAACCGAGCAGGCCGCCGTAAAAGCTGCGCGCAGCGGTCAGGTCGTCGACGGGGAAGGCGAGATGGAAGGGGGCGATGGTCTTCATGAGCGGCAGCATAACGGCGCCCGGCCTTGCTTGCTTTACGCATATCGATCCGCGGATCGCTTCGTTCCCCGAAGATCGGCGGCTTCTTAGCATGCGGGGCATGAACAAGCGCCTCCCTCTCGCCTCCTTTGCACTTGCCACCCTGATCAGCCTCACCGCCAGCGGCGGCGCATGGGCCAAGGACTTCACCCTGCTCAACGTCTCGTACGACCCGACACGTGAGTTTTATGTCGACTTCAACAAAGCCTTCGCGGCGCACTGGAAGGGCAAGACCGGCGACACCGTCACCGTCAAGCAAAGCCACGGCGGTTCGGGCAAACAGGCGCGTTCGGTCATCGACGGCCTCGACGCCGATGTCGTGACCCTTGCGCTGGCCTACGACATCGACGAGATCGCAGAACGCGCCAAGCTGTTCCCGGCCGACTGGCAGAAGCGGCTCAAACACAACAGCGCGCCGTACACGTCGACCATCGTGTTCCTGGTGCGCAAGGGCAACCCGAAGGGCATCAAGGACTGGGACGACCTCGCCAAGCCGGGCATCAGCGTGATCACGCCGAACCCGAAGACCTCGGGTGGCGCGCGCTGGAACTACCTCGCGGCCTGGGGCTTCGCGCTGAAAAAGTACGGCAACGACGAGAAGAAGGCGCAGGCCTTCGTCGGGCAGATCCTCGGCAACGTGCCGGTGCTCGACAGCGGCGCACGCGGCTCCACCACGACCTTCGTCGAACGCGGCATCGGCGACGTGCTGCTGGCCTGGGAGAACGAGGCCCTGCTGGCGCTGAAGGAACTGGGGCCGGACAAGTTCGACATCGTCGCGCCATCGCTGTCGATCCTGGCCGAACCACCGGTGACCGTGATCGACAAGGTCGCCGACAAGAAAGGCACGAAGGCCGTCGCCACCGCCTATCTGGAGTACCTGTATTCGCCCGAAGGCCAGGAACTGGCGGGCCAGAACTATTACCGGCCCACCGATGCCGCCGCCGCAGCCAAGTTCGCCAAGCAGTTCCCGAAGGTGACCCTGTTCACCATCGACCAGGTGTTCGGCGGCTGGGCGAAGGCGCAGAAGATCCACTTCGCCGACGGCGGTACCTTCGATCAGGTTTACACGAAGAAGTAGACCGCCTCTGCCCGAAGCGCCCCGCATTCGCGGGGCGCTTCTTCGTTTTGCGCATATCGATCCGCGAAAGGCTTCGCACCGGCGTTGCCTGTGGTCTCTAGGATGCGTAGAACGTTCTTCGCTGCTCCATCCCATGAGAAAAACTTCTATGGCGCTGCGCCGCCGCGCGGCGTTGGGCCTGCTGTTGTCAGGCATCACCTTCGCGGCGGCGGCGGCTGACATCACGTTGCTCAACGTCAGCTACGACGTCTCGCGCGAGTTCTACAAAGACTTCAACGCAGCGTTTGCCACGCACTGGCAGAAGACGGCCGGCGACAAGCTGAACCTGAACCAGAGCCATGGCGGCTCCAGCCGCCAGGCACGCAGCGTCGCCGACGGGCTGGAAGCCGATGTCATCACGATGAACCAGGCCAACGACATCGACGTGCTGCACGAGCGCGGCAAACTGATCCCGGTCGACTGGGCGACACGGCTGCCGTTCAACAGCGCGCCGACGACCTCGGTCTCGGTGATCCTGGTGCGCAAAGGCAACCCGAAGAACATCCGCGATTGGAGCGATCTCGGCAAACCCGGTGTCGGCGTCATCATCCCGAACCCCAAGACCTCGGGCAACGGCCGCTACACCTACCTCGCGGCCTGGGGCGCGGCGCTGAAGAACGGCGTCAGCCCGGCAGCAGCGCAGGCGCTGGTGACACGCATCTTCGCCAACGTGCCGGTGCTCGACGGCGGCGGCCGCGGCGCCACCACCACCTTCGCGCAGCGCAACCTGGGCGATGCGCTCGTCACGTTTGAAAGCGAAGTGCCGCTGATCGAACGTGAATTCGGCAGCGGCTTCGAGGTGGTGTATCCCGGCCGCACGATCCTGGCCGAGAACCCGGTCAGCGTGGTCGACAAGGTGGTCGACAAACACGGTACACGCAAGGTGGCCGAGGCCTATCTGAAGTACCTGTACGACGACGCGGGACAGGAGATCGCGGCCAAGCACCATCTGCGCCCGCGCAGCGCCAAGGTGCTGGCGCAGTACGCCAAGGCCTTCCCGAAGCTCAACACCTTCACCGTCGACGAAGTTTTCGGCGGCTGGAAGAAGGCGCAGAAGGACCACTTCGACGACGGCGGGCTGTACGACCAGGTGATCCTGGCGGCCAAGCCGCGTTAGGCGCCCCATGCTCCTCTCACGCACCTTGCTGCGGCGCCACAGCGTGCTGCCCGGCTTCGACCTCGCACTCGGCTTTGCCGTGCTCTACGTCAGCCTGCTCGTGCTGGTGCCGCTGTCGGCGGCGTTCTTCAAGACCTTCACGCTGACCTGGCAGCAGTTCGTCGACGCGACGACCTCGCCGCGTGTGATGGCCTCGTACCGGCTGACCTTCGGCGCTTCGCTGTTGGCGGCCCTGCTGAACGCCATTGCCGGCCTGGCGGTGGCCTGGGTGCTGGTGCGCTACCGCTTCCCGGGGCAACGCATCATCGATGCACTCGTCGATCTGCCGTTTGCTTTGCCCACGGCGGTGGCGGGCATCGCGCTGACCGCCATCTACGCCAAGAACGGCTGGATCGGCCAGTGGCTGCCGTTCAAGGTGAGCTTCACGCCGATCGGCGTCTGGGTGGCGCTGGTCTTCATCGGCCTGCCGTTTGTCGTGCGCACGGTGCAGCCGGTGCTGGAAGACGTGAACCGCGAACTCGAAGAAGCCGCGGCGACACTCGGCGCCGACCGCTGGGTGACCTTCCGCCGCGTCATCTTTCCGATCGTGATGCCGGCGCTGCTGACCGGTTTTGCGCTGGCCTTCGCGCGGGCGCTCGGTGAATACGGCAGCGTCATCTTCATCGCCGGCAACATGCCGATGGTCAGCGAGATCACGCCGCTGCTGATCATCACCAAGCTCGAACAGTACGACTACGCCGGCGCCACCGCGATCGCGGTGGTGATGCTGTTGATCTCGTTTGTGCTGCTGCTGGTGATCAACGCGCTCCAGGCCTGGGCCCGCAAGCGCCAGGGAGGCGTATGAACGGCAGAAGAAAACCGACCGAGGAACCGGCCTGGGTGCGGCGGCTGCTGATCGGCTTCGCGCTCGTCTTCCTGACCTTCTTCCTCTTCATCCCGCTGGCCACGGTATTCGTCGAGGCCTTCAAGAAGGGTGTCGAGGTGTACTGGGCGGCCATCGTCGAGCCCGATGCGCTGGCGGCGGTGAAGCTGACGCTGATTGCAGCCGTGATCAGCGTGCCGCTGAACCTGGTGTTCGGCATCGCTGCGGCCTGGTGCATCGCGAAGTTCGACTTCCGCGGCAAGAACGTGTTGCTGACGCTGATCGACCTGCCGTTTTCGGTGAGCCCGGTGATCGCCGGCCTGATCTATGTGCTGGTGTTCGGCCTGCAGGGCTGGTTCGGCGAGTGGCTGCGCGACAACGACCTGAAGGTCATCTTCGCCGTGCCCGGCATCGTGCTCGCCACGGTGTTCGTGACCTTCCCGTTTGTTGCCCGCGAACTGATCCCGCTGATGCAGGCGCAAGGCATCGAGCAGGAGGAAGCGGCGCGGGTGCTCGGCGCCGGTGGCTGGCAGATCTTCTGGCGCGTGACGCTGCCCAACGTGAAGTGGGCGCTGCTCTACGGCGTGATCCTCTGCAACGCACGGGCGATGGGCGAATTCGGCGCTGTCAGCGTGGTCAGCGGCCACATCCGCGGCCAGACGAACACGATGCCGCTGCACATCGAGATTCTCTACAACGAATACCAGTTCGCGGCGGCCTTTGCCGTCGCCTCGCTGCTGGCGTTGTTGGCGCTGGTGACGCTGGTGCTGAAGTACGCCGTCGAACAGCGCGTGAAAGCTTCCATGAAGGTGCAGCATGAGCATTGAAGTCCGCGGCTTGCAGAAGGCGTTCGGCGCCACCGTCGTCTGCGACAACCTGAATCTCGACATCCCGTCGGGCGAACTGGTGGCGCTGCTGGGGCCCTCGGGCTCGGGCAAGACGACGCTGCTGCGCATCATTGCCGGGCTCGAGGTGGCCGACGCCGGCACGGTGCACTTCCACGGCGCCGACGCCACCCACACCGACGTGCGCGACCGCAACGTCGGTTTCGTCTTCCAGCACTACGCGCTGTTCGGCCACATGACGATCTTCGAGAACGTCGCGTTCGGGCTGCGTGTGCGGCCCCGCACGGCGAAGCCGGGCTCCCATGTCGCGACCCGGCCCGACGACGCGACCATCACGAAGAAGGTCACCGAGCTGCTCGAACTGGTGCAGCTCGGCCCGCTTGGCGGCCGCTACCCGCACCAGCTCTCAGGCGGCCAGCGCCAGCGCGTGGCGCTGGCGCGTGCGCTGGCGGTCGAGCCCAAGGTGCTGCTGCTCGACGAGCCCTTCGGCGCACTCGATGCCAAGGTGCGCAAGGAGTTGCGGCGCTGGCTGCGCCGGCTGCACGACGAAGTGCACGTCACCAGCGTCTTCGTCACGCACGACCAGGAAGAGGCGATGGAGGTGGCCGACCGCGTGGTCGTGATGAACGCCGGCCGCATCGAGCAGGAAGGTGCACCCGACCAGGTCTACGACCACCCGGCCACACCCTTCGTGCTGCAGTTCCTGGGCGACGTGAACCTGTTCCACGGCCGCGTCGGTTTGCCGGTGGGCGAGGTCGGCTACGTGCGCCCGCACGAACTCGACATCCTGGCCGAACCCGCCGCGAACTCGCTGCCCGCGGTGCTCTCGCACACGCTGACGGTGGGCGCGCACACACGGCTCGAATTCAAGCGCGCCGGCGAAGGCGGTTTTGTCGATGTCGAGATGCTGCGCGCCGACTACCTGGCCTTGCGCGAGCGGCTCTCGCTGCAGGTCGGCAGCGAGTACCACCTGCTGCCGCGCAAGGTGACGCGTTTCGTCGCCGGTGCCGACTAGAACCCGTAGCTGATGCTGGTCAGCGCCGTCAGCGACGTGCGCTGGCGCGTCAGCGGGCTGTCGGCGGCGTCGCCGAGCAAGGTGCTCGATGTCAGCGAACCGGTCAGCACCCATTTCGGCGACAGCACGTACAGCAGCGACGCCGAAACCCGTGCATCGCGCAGCCCGGCGCCCGCCGCGTAGGGCGCATAGCCGCTGTTGGCCGCCTGGGTGTCGTTGACGCCGAAGTAGGTCTGCATGTTGCGGGCATTGGCCACTGTCGCTGCCGCACCCAGCCGCAGGCGCAGCGTCGGTGCCAGCGGGATGCCGTAGGCGATGCCGACATCGGCGGTGACGCCGTTGCGGCCACCGCGGCCCGAGACATGCAGGCCCAGCCCCTGCACCGGCAGCGCGTAGTTCAGGTACAGGCCCAGCTCGGCCGAACGTTCGACATCGCCCATGCCGCGCAGCGCTTCGGAGCGGCTTTCCTTGCGGCCGAAGTCCGGTGTCACGCGGATGCCGGCATTGCCGCTTTCGCCTCGATAGAACTCGTAGCCGACGCCGCTGCCGACACCGGCGAACCAGCCGTTGGCCCAGCGGTATTCCACCAGCGGCAGTAGCGAGATCTTGCTTTCGTCCGAGCCCTTGTAGGCATGGCCGGCGATCAGCGCCGCGCCGACGCGACCGCCTTCGCGTGTGGCGCTGCCCAGCCGCACGTCGTCGTAGTCCTGGGCCTGGGCGGCAGTGGCGGCCAGCAGGCCGGCGGTCAGCCACGGCAGGCTCTTCATCATGATCGTCATCTTGGGCACGGAAACTCCTTGGGGGGACGCCGGTTTATACAGGTGTCCATGTTTCCGGATGCGTCGCGGATGTTTCCGCCGCGTCAAAGCTCCACGGCGCTGCCCGACGGCGCGGCCAGCGCGCGGTCGACGAGCGCACGGTCCAGCGGCGACGCAAACGTGTGGATGAAGTCGTAGGCGAAGTCGCGCAGGTAGGCGCCGCGGCGGATGCCCAGGTGCGTCATGTTGGTGGCGAACAGGTGGCCGGCGTCGATGGCACGCAGTGTCGGGTCGCGCACCTCGTCGTAGGCCATCGACGCGATGATGCCCACGCCCATGCCGAGCTCGACATAGGTCTTGATGACGTCGGCGTCCATTGCCGACAGCACCAGGTTCAGCCGCAGGCCTTCATGCTGCGAAAAGGCTTCGTCGATCTGGCTGCGGCCGGTGTAGCCGGGTTCGTAGGTGATGAGCGGAAAGTCGGCCAGCCGTTCCAGCGTGAGCTGCTCGCCGCGCGCCGCCTCAAGCGCCAGCACGTGACCTGCGGGCACCACCACCGAGTGCGTCCAGCGGTAGCAGGGCAGCGCCACGAGGTCGGGGTAACGTGCCATCGCCTGGGTGGCGACGCCGATGTCGGCCTCGCCTTCGAGCAGCAACTCGGCCACCTGCTGCGGCGAACCCTGGTGCATGCGCAGTTGCACTTCGGGGTGCGCGGCGCAGAAGTCGCGCACCGCGGTCGGCAGCGCATAACGCGCCTGCGAGTGCGTGGCGGCGATGGTCAGCGTGCCGCGGCCCTGGGCAGCGAAGTCGTCGCCGGCGTGTTTCAGGTTGTCGGCCTCGCGCAGCAGCCGTTCGACGATGGGCAACACCGTGCCACCTGGCGCGGTAAGCCCGGTGAGGCGTTTGCCGGCGCGCACGAAGATCTCGATGCCCAGCTCTTCTTCCAGTTCGCGGATCTGCCGGCTCACCCCGGGCTGCGAGGTGTGCAGCGCCGCAGCCACCTCGGTGAGGTTGAAACCCTGGCGCACGGCTTCGCGCACCGACCGCAGCTGCTGGAAATTCACGCCCACCCTTTATACGAAAAACGAATTATCGAACGCCTTTTGGGTTGCTAAGCGTCTATTTCCGCAGATGCTTACTCGCTGCCTGCATATCGGGCGCGGGCAGCCGTCTGGCAAGATGAACCGATGCATTCCGTGATCCTGCTGCCCGGGCTGGCGTCCGACACCACCCTCTGGCGCGACCAGCTGCCCGCGCTCGCTGCCCGCCACCTGGTGCATGTCAGCGACGTGCATTTCCGCTTCGACACGCTGCCCGAGATGGCCGCCGCGCTGCTGGCCGAATGCCCGGGCCGGCTGGTGCTGGTGGGCACGTCGATGGGCGGCATGCTGGCGCTGGAGGCACAGCGCCAGGCACCGCAGCGGGTGGCCGGTATGGCGCTGCTGGGCAGCAGCGCACGCGCCGACACGCCCGAGCTGCTGCAGCTGCGCAGCGACGCCTGCCGGCTCTTCGAACAAGGCCGCATGGACGAGGTGCTGCGCGCCAACGCGTTCCTGGCCTTCCACCCCAACAGCACCCGCCGCGACGGGCTCGTCGACACCTACCTGGCGTTCGTGCGCCGTGCCGGCGCTGCTGCGCTGATCCGTCAGAACCGCGCCGTGATGGCGCGCATTGACAGCCGGCCGCTGCTGCCGCAGGTGGCGTGCCCGACGCTGGTGCTGTGCGGTGAAGCCGACCGGCTGGCGCCGCCCGAGCATTCGCAGGAAATCGCCGCGGCGATCCCCGGGGCCCGGCTGGAGATGGTGCCCGGCGCCGGCCATCTGCTGACGCTGGAGCAGCCGGCGCGGGTGAATGCGTTGCTGCTGGGCTGGCTCGACGGCCTCAGGCCGGCGGCGCCCGCAACAGCGCCGCGTTGACGCGGTTGCGCTGTTCGAAGCCTGCGCGGAAGGCTGCGGGAACATGGGCGCTGCTGGCGCGCTGCACCCAGGCCAGGGCCTGGGCATCGCAGCGGGCAGCGGCGTCGGATTCGCCGCCGCGGCGGCAGGCGTCGGCCAGCACCGACCAGACCTCGGGCAGGTACGCGGCCAGCGGTGTCGTGTGCGCCAGATCGGCGGCGACGGCCTGCGCCTCGGCCGCTGCCAGCATCCGGCTTTCGGGCTGCCGTGCCAGTGCCTGCACCCGCAGCACACGGGCGTGCAGCGCATGCGCGGCATGGCCTTGGGCAGCGAGCTGTGCCGCCATCTCGGCCAGCCGCGCCGCGCTGTCCTGCGGCGGCAGTGCCCGGGCCAGAGCCAGTTCGGCCTGGGCCCGTGTCGAGGGGTCCGTGCAATCGGCCCAGTCGGCCGGTGGTGGGCCGGGCGGGGCTGTGCCGCACAGGCGCTGCAGTTCGCCGCGCAGTGTCCAGCGGCGCAGCCGCACCAGGGTGTCGAGTAGGTCGCTGTCGTCGTTGTCGTCGCTGCGCAGCAGCTGCAGCGCACGTGCGCCCTGGCCCAGGCAGCACCAGATCCACGCCAGGTGGTTCTGCGCGATGGCCCGCACCTGCGGTGCCTGCAGCGCCTGCAGCACGGTGATGCCGCGTTCGGCCAGCGGCAGGGCTTCGTCGAAGCGGCCGGCCGCCGCTGTCAGCAGCGCAGCGTGGACCAGCGCCTGGCCACCCACCTGGCCCTGCAGCTGGCCCAGCGCCTCGGCCAGCGCCAGCGCTTCCTGGGCGCGCGCCAGCGCCGCTTCGCCGCGGCCCAAACGGTGCAGCAGCAGGGCGGTGTTGTTGAGCAGGCTCAGGCGCTGCGTGCGGGCTTCGGGGCGCTCGGCCAGCGCCAGACAGTCCTCGTAGGTGGCCAGCGCCTCGGGCACACGCTGCAGGTAGAGCAGTGCGTCGGCGATGCGTGAGAGGTGGTTCAGCCGCAGCTCCCATGCGGCCGGGTCGATGACGAGCGCCCGTGCAGCCTGCAGCGCCTGTTCGGCCAGCGCCGTGCGCTGCAGCTGCGCGGCGACGATGGCGTGCAGGCCCAGCGTCTCCGACAGCCAGGCCGGGTCACCCGCCGCGTGCACCGCCGGCAAGGCCTTTTCCACCGCCTGCAGTGTCGCTTCCCACTCGCGGCGGTAGGCCAGCGCCCAGGCGCGCAGGCGCAGCCCACGCGCCCATTGCCGCGGGTTGCGGGCACGGGCCAGCAAGGCGTCGCACAAGGCCAGGCATTCGCTGGCCTGGCCGGCGGTGAGCACGACCACGGCTTCTTCGCCGGCTGCGTCATCAGCGGCTTCATCGCGCCCGGCCTGGGCCCACAGCCGTGCTGCCTGCGCCCAATGGTGGCGCTGTGCGTCGCGGCGCGACTGCGTGGCCGCGCTGCGCGCAGCGGCTTCATGCTGGGCCGCGGCTTCGGCGGGCTGGCCGGCGGCCTGCCAGTGCCAGGCCAGCAATGCCGGGGCTGCGCCGCGTTCAGCCAGCCGGCGCGCCAGCGGCGCGTGCAGCGCCATGCGCACCGGTTCGGGCAGGGCGGCAGCGGTGGCTTCACGCACCAGGCCATGCAGCAGGCCGCCAGCCGACAGCAGCCCGGCGGCCTGCAGTTCGACCCAGGCCGCGCCCAGGGCCTGCAGGTCCTGGCCCAGCACTGCGGCCGCCAGGTCGACGCCGAAGCTGTCGCCGGCCAGCGCGGCGAAATGCGCGGTGTCGCGCGCCAGCGGCGACAGCGCGGCCAGCATCGCAGCCACCCGCAGCGCCGCCTGCGGCGGCAGCGGCAGCGTGGCCGGCGGCGGCCATGGCGCGGCGTCGCCCGCACCCGGCTGCGGCAGCGCACGCAGCGTGTCCAGCAGCAGCTGCGGGTGGCCGCCGCTGTGCTGCCACAGCTGCGCGGCCCAGGCACCCGGTTCGGCCAGCGGCAATGCTGCCTGTTCGAGCAGCTGTTGCACGGCCGCCGGGGTCCAGTGCGGCAGCTGCAGGCGGTGCACTTGTCGCGGCGCCGAATCCAGCCAGGGCTGCAGCGCGGGTGGCAGCGCCGGGCCCCGCAGCGCCAGCAGGCAGCAGTGCAGGCCGGCCAGCACGGTGGGCAGCAGCGCCAGGCTGGCGGCGTCGGCGAACTGCAGGTCGTCGATGCAGACGGCGCGGTCGGCCTGCGCCAGTTGCTGCAGCGCCTGGCTCAGCCGCAGCGGTGTCACCGGCGCCTCGGCGGCCGTGCCCAGCGCTGGGTGCAGCTGCGCCAGCACCAGCTGCGCCCAGGCCGGCAGCTGGCGCGCGGCGGCCTCGCGCGCCGCCACCCAGCGTGCCAGCAGCGCGTGTGGCACGCCGTGGTCGCCTTCGTGCGCGCGCAGCCGCAAGGGCAGCGCGACATGGCTGCAGAAGTCGTCGAGCAGCCGGGTCTTGCCGCTGCCGGCGCTGCCCAGCACGACGGCGATGCCGCCTTCGGCCCAGACGGCTTCGAGCTGCGTCCACTGGGATTGGCGCTCCAGCAGCTGCGGCGGGCGCAGCAGTGCGGCCTGGGTGATTGCGCTGGCGGCGATGGCGGTGCGTGTCGCTTCGGCCGCGGCGGCCGGGCCGCCGCGGGCGATCCACGCGGCCAGTGCTTGTGTCTGCGGGTCGGGTTCGGTGCCGTGTTCGCGCTGCAGCGTCGCACGCAACTGGGCATAGGCGGTGGCCGCGGCACCGCGGTCGGCGCGCTGGTGCAGCCATTGCATCAACTGGCGTGCCAGCTGTTCGTCGGCCGGGTTTTCGGTCACCAGGCGCTGCAGCCACGGTCCGGCCGCATCGGGCCGGCCGGCGGCCACGAGGCTGTCCACCTGCGCCTGCAGCGCCTGGTTGCGCGCCGTGTGCACACGTACGCGGGCGCTGGCCAGCCACAGGGCAGCGCTGTCTTCGTCGTCGAAGCGCAGCTGGCCGAGCAGGTCACCGCGTGCAGCGCCAGCGTCGGCCTGCAGCAGCGCCGGCAGCATGTGCAGGTCGGGCGCCACAGCCAGTGCCAGCGTGCCGCCCTGCAGCGCCAGCAGCGGCGCTGCGCACATCGCCTGCAGGCGCTTCACACGCTGGCGCAGGTTGGCACGTGCCGCGCCGGGGGCGTTGGCCGGCCACAGCAGCGCCGCGAGTTGCTCACGCGGCTGCGCGCCGTCCAGGGCCAGCAGCGCCAGCAGCAGCGCGTCCTTGGGCGCCAGCGGCAGCGGCGCGCCGGCATCGGATGCATCCGACAGCAGAGCCGGGGCGCCAAGCAGGCGCAAGATGGGAGCGGAAGGCGGCATCGGTGCAAGTCTGGCTGGCCGCCGTGATCCGGCCGTGATCGGCCGGCATCCCGGCCGGCCGGACCGGCACTCTAACCGCGGCGGCGCTGCATGCGGACCAGCCCCGCGCCAATGGGGCGGTGGGCCCCCCGTCGCGTCAGTGTTGCAACACCCAAGCGGTCAGCAATGCCGCTTCTTCGCGCGTCAGCGCCAGGTTGGGGGGCATCGGCACCACTCCCCATACGCCAAAACCACCTTCGATGATCTTGCGGCCCAGGTTGGCTGCGGCCGCCGACTGACCCACGTATCTAGCAGCGATGGCTTGGAACGAGGGCATCGGGATCCCTATCGTATGACAGGCCATGCAACCCTTCTGCTGGTCCAACAGTGCGACGCTGGCCAACTGGTCCGCACTCAAGCCACCGACAGGCACCAGGCTCTCGAACGTCGGGCCAGCGCGAACGCAGTGATCATCCACGGTCATGGTGACTCCGCTGGCGTCCAGGTTGGTGGCCGTCACCAGGTAGTCGCCTGAAACGTCCGGGCTCAACTCGGCGGCCTTGGCACCGGAAGGCACGAGCTGAGCGCGGCTGAAACCTGGGCGGGACTTCAGCACGTACTGGGTGCTGGCGACCCGTGAACTGGTTTCCGAGAGGAGTTGTGCCCGCCCCACATCGGCCGCATGAAGTCGGATCGTCTGCTTGCCGGATTGCACCGCGGTGCAGGCGTCCAATTTGGTTTGCAGCCGCGTTGCGCCAGAAGTGGCGCTGGCCACCGCGTTCGTCGCCACCACACGCAGCAACGCACCGCTGTTGGCATTGCTTGCTGCCAACGACAACGTGGTGCCCGTCGATCCCGTCAGGTTGCTGAAACTGGCACCGCCGTCGGTGCTGATCTGCCACTGCAGCTGTGGCGATGGGCTGCCACCAACGGCAGCGGTCAAGCTCACGGTGCTGCCTTCGTCCACTTCGAAGGCCGCCGGTGTGACCGTGGCGGTCGGCGCCACAGCGGCGGCGGTGACGCGAAGTCGCGCGGCCGCACTGAGCGTGCTGCCCGAGACGTTGCTGGCCAGCACCCGGAACAGGGCGCCGTCATCCACTGCGGCTGTGCTGGGCAGGGCGAGGGTGGTGCCGGTTGCGCCAGCCATGTTGCCGTACGTCAGCCCGTTGTCGGTGCTGCGTTGCCACTGCAGTGTGGGCGCAGGTTGTCCCTGCACGGCCACCGTGAAAGCCACGCCTGCCGGCATCAAGACCGTTGCATCGCTTGGCTGGCTGGTGAAGGTGGGGGCCACCGGCGCAGGGGTCACGCTGAGCCGCGCCGGTTGGCTGGTGACGGTGCCGACGCTGTTGCTGACCACCACCCTGAGCAGCCGGCCGTTGTCGGCCAGCGTGAGTGCAGTCAAGGTCACCACGTTGGCATCACCTGCGCCGGGCTGAATCGACCAGGTGGCACCGTCGCTGCTGGTCTGCCATGTGTATTGCAGTGCGGTGCCTTGCGCAGTCACCGCAAAGCTGGCGTTTTGCCCCACGGCCACGGCCGCGTCTTGGGGATCCACCGTGATCTGCGCTGCCAGAACCGCTTCAGTGACCGCCAACTGGACCGCACTGGTGGTGACCGACTGGCTGCCCGCCGTCAAGACGGCGCGGTACCACTGCGCGGCGGGGCTGGCTGCAGAGGTGTTCACACGCAGCGTCAAGGCGTTTTCGCCTGCCAGCGGGTTCCAGGACTGCGCATCGGTTGATTGAACCTGCCACTGCACCGACAGCGCACCGGCGTTGACGCTGGCAGCCACGCTGAAGACCGCCGTGCCTCCACGCACCACGCTCTGCTCGGTCGGCTGGCTGCTGATGGCGATGCTGACCACCGCGGGAACCTCCGCATTGGGGCTGGTCGGGGTGGTATCCCCGGCCCCGTCGCCGCAGGCGGACACCACCAGCACCAGCGCAAAGGCGGCCAGCGCAGAGCGGCGAAGACGGTGGTTGCGGAGCGTGCGGGCGGGTGTCATGCAAAAGTCCCTGAGCGGTTGAGGTGCCGCCACGATAGGAAGCAGGCGTGATCGAGGCGTGATCGGCGCGCACGGGGCACCCCCGCGCTCACGGGGGCAAGGGTGGGGCGAGGCGCTGGCCGCTGCTGCCTGCGCCACCGCCCGGTGCCAGCCGTAACTTGTGGTAGCTTCGCCGCCCAAGTGCAGGCTGCAAGCCGGCCACCGACAAACCAGACGTTGGCGAGGAGATCCCCATGCTGATTGGCGTTCCGCTCGAGACGGCGGCGGGTGAAACCCGTGTCGCCGTCACTCCCGAGACGGCCAAGAAACTCAAGGCCCAGGGCCATGTGGTGAAGGTGCAGTCGGGGGCCGGCATCGCCGCCAGCGCCACCGACGAGGCCTATGTCGCCGCCGGTGCCGAAGTCACCGACCGCGCCGGCGCCCTTGCCGCTGATCTGGTGCTGAAGGTGCGCAGCCCGGACGCCGATGAGCTGAGCCTGATGAAGGCCGGCACCAACCTCGTCGGCATGTTGAACCCCTTCGACCGCGACAACCTGCAGCGCCTGGCCACGGCCGGCATCACCAGCTTCGCGCTCGAAGCCGCACCGCGCACAACCCGTGCGCAAAGCATGGACGTGTTGTCGAGCCAGGCCAACATCGCCGGCTACAAGGCGGTGATGATCGCCGCCGACAAGTACCAGCGCCTGTTCCCGATGCTGATGACGGCCGCCGGCACCATCAAGGCCGCGCGTGTGGTGATCCTCGGTGTCGGCGTCGCCGGGCTGCAGGCGATTGCCACCGCGAAGCGCCTGGGCGCCGTCATCGAAGCCAGTGACGTGCGGCCTTCGGTGAAGGAGCAGGTCGAGTCGCTGGGTGCCAAGTTCATCGACGTGGCCTACGAGACCGACGAAGAGAAGGAAGCCGCGGTCGGCGTCGGCGGTTATGCCAAGCCGATGCCGCAGAGCTGGATGGACCGGCAGAAGGTGGAAGTGGCGAAGAAGGTCGCGGCTGCCGACATCGTGATCAGCACCGCACTGATCCCCGGCCGCGCGGCGCCGGTGCTCGTCACCGAAGAGATGGTCAAGGCGATGAAACCGGGTTCGGTGATCGTCGACATGGCGGCGCCTGCAGGCGGCAACTGCCCGCTCACCGAAGCCGGCAAGACGGTGGTGAAGTACGGCGTCACCATCGTCGGCGAGACCAACATCCCGGCGCTGGTGGCGGCGGACAGTTCCAGCCTCTACGCCCGCAACGTGCTCGACTTCCTGAAGCTGGTGCTGCCCAAGGAGGGCGGCTTTGCGGTGCCGATGGACGACGACATCGTGGTTGCCTGCCTGATGACGCAGGGCGGCGAGATCAAGAGGAAATGAACATGGACATCGTTTCTCCGACCATCACCAATCTCATCATCTTCGTGCTCGCCATCTACGTGGGTTACCACGTGGTGTGGACTGTGACACCCGCGCTGCACACGCCGCTGATGGCGGTGACGAACGCGATCTCGGCCATCGTCATCGTCGGCGCGATGCTGGCGGCGGCGCTGACCGAAACCAACCTCGGCAAGACGATGGGCGTGCTCGCCGTCGCGCTGGCGGCGGTGAACGTCTTCGGTGGTTTCCTCGTGACGAGGCGGATGCTGGAAATGTTCAAGAAGAAAGAAAAGAAGGGAGCTGCCAAGTGATCTTCAAGAAAGAACATTGGGTGATGCCGCTGGTCTTCCTGGTCGTCTCGGTGCCCACCGTGCTGCTGCTGCAGGCGCTGGACATCGGCGGCGAATACAAACTCTGGATCGCGGTCATCGCCGGTGGCGTGTGCACCAGCTTCGCCCAGGCGCGTCTGCGCGCTGCCGAACACCAGGAGCGCCGGCCATGAGCCTGAACCTCGTCACGCTGCTGTACCTGGTGGCCAGCGTCTGCTTCATCCAGGCGCTGAAGGGCCTGAGCCACCCGACCACGTCGATCCGCGGCAACCTCTTCGGCATGATCGGCATGACCATCGCGGTGCTCACCACCGCGGCGCTCATCGTCAAGCTCTCGGGTGACATGGGACAGACCCGTGCCCAAGGCATGGTCTGGGTCATCGTCGGCGTGGTGGTCGGCGGCGGCATCGGCGCCGTGATGGCCAAACGCGTCGAGATGACGAAGATGCCCGAACTGGTGGCGTTCTTCCACAGCATGATCGGCCTCGCCGCGGTGTTCATCGCCGTGGCCGCGGTGGCCGAACCCTGGGCGTTTGCGATCACCACCAAGGGCGGCTTGATCCCCGGCGGCAACCGCATCGAACTGGCGCTGGGCGCCTTCATCGGCGCGGTCACCTTCACCGGTTCGGTCATCGCTTTCGGCAAGCTGAGCGGCAAGTACAAGTTCCGCCTCTTCCAGGGGGCGCCGGTGCAGTTCCCGGGCCAGCACAAGGTGAACCTGGCGCTGGGCCTGGCGGCAGCGTTTTTCTGCTTCGGCTTCTGGCACAGCCAGAGCCCGCTCGACTTCGGCCTGATCATCCTGCTCGGCTTCGTGCTCGGCGTGACGCTGATCATCCCGATCGGCGGCGCCGACATGCCGGTGGTAGTGAGCATGCTCAACAGCTACTCGGGCTGGGCGGCGGCGGGGATCGGCTTCAGCCTGAACAACAGCATGCTGATCATTGCCGGCAGTCTGGTGGGCAGCTCGGGCGCGATCCTGAGCTACATCATGTGCAAGGCGATGAACCGCTCGTTCTTCAATGTCATCGGCGGTGGCTTCGGCGGCGAGGCCGGGCCGGCCGGCCCAGCGGGCGCGGCGCAGCAGCGCAGCGTCAAGAGCGGCAGCGCCGACGACGCGGCGTTTGTGCTGGGCAACGCCGAGACCGTGGTCATCGTGCCGGGTTACGGCCTGGCGGTGGCGCGGGCCCAGCATGCGGTGAAGGAGCTTGCGGCCAAGCTCACGGCCAAGGGCATCACGGTGAAGTACGCCATCCACCCGGTGGCCGGCCGCATGCCGGGCCACATGAACGTGCTGCTCGCCGAGGCCGAGGTGCCGTACGACCAGGTCTTCGAGATGGAAGACATCAACGGCGAATTCGGCCAGGTCGACGTCGCCATCATCCTGGGCGCCAACGACGTGGTGAACCCTGCGGCGCACGTGAAGGGCAGCGCGATCTACGGCATGCCCATCCTTGAGGCTTACAAGGCCAAGACCATCATCGTCAACAAACGTTCGATGGCCAGCGGTTATGCCGGCCTCGACAACGAACTGTTCTATATGGACAAGACGATGATGGTCTTCGGCGACGCGAAGAAGGTGGTCGAGGAGATGGTGAAGGCGGTGGAGTAGCGGCGCCGGCAGGGCAGCGCTGGGGCGCAGAATTTTTTGACACGAGCCTGGGCTTGCACGCATAAAGAATTTTTCGGCCATTTTTTTTAGCAAGACATAAACTCACGTCGTCTTGTCAAAAAATACTGCCTTGGACTTTCCTCAGCGCGCCGGCCGTTACATCCAGCAGAGCACCGGGTACAAGGCCTTCATTCCGACGCCCCTGCCGCCGGATCCGCCCATCGCGTACGGCGGCGAACTGCAGGCGTTGCTGTCCGATGCCGACCGCGACATCGGCCGGCTGGATGCCCTTGCATCGCTGTTGCCCAACCCCGACCTCTTCGTGGCGATGTACGTGCGGCACGAGGCCGTGCTCTCGTCGCAGATCGAAGGCACGCAGAGCACGCTCGAAGACGTGCTCGCGTTCGAAGCCGACGCCATGCGCGACGACACGCCCAAAGACGTTTCCGAGGTCGTCAACCACGTGCGGGCGATGAACCATGGTTTGGCGCGGCTGCCCGAGCTGCCGTTGTCGTTGCGGCTGCTGCGCGAGATTCACGCCGAGCTGATGCGCGGCGTGCGCGGCGGCGACAAGTCACCAGGTGAATTCCGCGTCTCGCAGAACTGGATCGGCGGGCGCGGCAGCACGCTGAAGGACGCCGCGTTCATTCCACCGCCGCCGCACGAACTGATGAACGTGCTGGGCCAGCTCGAACGTTTTCTGCACGAAGCCCGCGGCAGCGTGCCCTTGCTGGTGCGCTGCGGTCTGGCGCATGCGCAGTTCGAAACCATCCACCCCTTCCTCGACGGCAACGGCCGTGTCGGCCGGCTTCTGATCACGCTGATGCTGTGCGAAGAAGGGGCGCTGTCGCGCCCGCTGCTGTACTTGTCGCTGTACCTCAAGGCACGCCGCGCCGAGTATTACGACCGCCTCACCGCCATCCGCCAGCAGGGGCACTGGGAGCAATGGCTGGTGTTCTTCCTGCGCGGTGTCAGCGTCACGGCAAGGGCGGCGACGCAGACCGCCAAGGACATTGTTGCGCTGCGCGACGGCCACCGCGCGGCGGTGGCCCGCAATGCCAGGGCGCTGGCATTGCTGGACCACCTGCTGCAGCAGCCGACGGTGTCGGTCAACCGCGTTGCGCAGCTCGTGGGCTGCACTTTCCCAACGGCATCGAAGCTCGTGCGCGACTTCCAGGCACGCGGCTGGCTGCGTGAACTCACCGGCTACGGGCGCAACCGGCTTTGGCGCTACCAACCCTATGTGGACTTGTTCCACCGCGACACGCTGGACGCGCTGGTGCACACCCCGGCGCCGGCCCTCGTCACCGGCAGCGACCCCGCAGCCTGAACACGACGACGCCGCGCGCCGGCGGTTAGCGCTACTTCGCCGGCGTCAGCCCGTGGTCGAAACCGTCGTCCTTCCACTGTTCGCCACGCCGGTGCTGGCGCACGCCGCCGCTACCGTCGTTGCGGATGACGTAGCGGAAGGGTTCGCAGCCCGCCAGCTCGGGCGTCACGGTGATCGTCGTCGTCTCGGTGTCGCGCTGCACCTCGGCGGGCAGGTCGGTCTTGCTGATGCAGGGGTCGCCGCGGCCCGGCGTCACCATGCGGAAGCTGGCCTTGCCGTCCTTTTCCTCGATCGAGACGGTCGAGACGAGGAAGCGGTCTTTGGTGTACTGGCCGCTGAGACGGTCCTTCTGGTAGCTCTTGTAGTCCCAGCTCTGTTTCGTCTGCGCCAGCGCCACGCTGCTGCAGGCGGCGAGGGTGACCAGGGTGAGCAAGCGGATGTGGTGCATGGCGGGGCCTTTCGCTGTGTTGACCGGCCCAGTCTGCGCAGCGAGCATTAGGCAAACGCTAACAACCGCGGCGCTGGCGCGGCATCACAATGCCGGCCACATAACGACCCCCACGAGGAGTTCCCATGCATCCGCTGTTCCGCCGTACGTCACAAGCGCTGGCCGCTGTTTTCGTCTGCACCGGTGCGCTCGCCGCGCCGGCCTTCATCACCGTTGGCGACGACGCCCGCGCCGTGCTGCGCGAGGTGGCGCCGCAGGCGGTTGTGCATTCGAGCCGCCAGGTCGGCGTCAACCTGCCCGAACGCCGCGGCGCCCGCACGCTGGTGCGCGGCGTCGAAGGTGTGCATGTGATCGAACTCGACGAGACCGTGCTGCCCGCGCTGTCGGCGGGTGTGCACGAGCAGCTGCGCCGCTGCGGCGGCTTCATGCAGCACGACTCGCTGGCCGAGGCGCTGGCCGTGCTGCACCGGCTGCAGTCCGACGCAGCGCCGGCACTGGCGCCGAGCTACACGCTCGACGACGCGGCGCAGGTGAACACACTGCTGCCGCAGATGCAGGCCAGCCACATCCTGTCGACGATCCAGTCGCTGTCGGACTTCCAGAACCGCATGTACAACAGCTCCCACGGCGTGGCCGCGTCGACCTGGCTGTTCAACGCCTGGAAGGCGCTGGCCACCGGCCGCAGCGACGTGAAAGTGACGCAGGTGCGGCACCCGGGCTGGCCGCAGAAGTCGGTGTCGCTGGTGATCCAGGGCACGGGGCCGAACGCCGCGGAGACCGTGGTGCTGGGCGGCCACCTCGATTCGATCTCCTCGGGCTCGCCCGAGACCCTGCGTGCCCCCGGTGCCGACGACGACGCCAGCGGCGTCGCCAGCCTCACCGAAGTGATCCGCGTGCTGATGGCGGGCAACTTCAGGCCGACACGCACGGTGGAGTTCATCGCCTACGCGGCCGAAGAGGTGGGCCTGCGCGGCTCGCAGCAGATCGCCGCCAAGTACAAGCGCCAGGGCAAGCCGGTGGTCGGCGTGCTGCAGCTCGACATGACGGCCTTCCAGGGCGACCCCACCGACCTGTGGATCTTCACCGACTACACCAACGCGGCGCAGAACCAGTTTGTCGTCGACCTGGCGACCGCCTACCTGCCGGCGCTGACGGTGGGCTACGACCGCTGCGGTTATGGCTGTTCCGACCACGCGTCGTGGACGGGCAAGGGTTTCGCGGCGTCGTTCCCGTTCGAGGCCAGCTTTGCGCACGACAACAAGGCGATCCACACCCCCAGCGACACCATCGCCACCTTCGGCAACCAGGCCAACCATGCGCTGAAGTTCAGCCAGCTGGCGTTGGCGTTTGCGGTGGAACTGGGCAGCGACTGAAGCGCGCTCAGGGCGGCTGGCGCAGCAGCGCCACCGCGTCGGCCAGGCTCAGTCGTTCGCCCTCGGCGAATGCCGCGGTGGTGGCGGCAGGGCCGATCTGCACCGCCACCAGGCGGCGCACCCGGCGCAGGTCGAGCTGGTCGTCGTCGGTCAGCGGGCCGAAGTGGCTGCGCCAGTACATCGCGGCAAAACCCATCATGCGGCCGGCATCGGCAGCGCGGCGCAGATGGGCCAGCGCACGCGGCGCATTCCACAGGCCATAGGCCAGCGACAAGGGCTCCACGGCCGCCCAGGCCATCTCGACGCAGTCGCGGTAGGCGCGCCAGGCGCGTGGCCATTCGTGCAGGGCCGCCAGCGTGTTGCCCTGCACGTTGAGCGCCGAGCTGAGCTGCTGCCAGTCGTCCTGCTCACGGGCGTTGTTGCAGACGGCCTCCAGCCGCAGCAGCGCCTCGGTCCAGCGGCGGGCATTGAAGGCGCAGATCGCCAGGTTGTAGATGCCGCCGTTGATCGCGTGTTCGTTGCCCAGCCGTTCCCACAGCGCCAGCGCCCGCCGGTGGAGTGTTTCGCCGCGTGCGTAGTCGCGGTCGTGCACGTTGGCGATGTAGGCGCGCAGTGCACAGATGCTGGCCAGCGACTCGATGTCGTCGGCGTCCTGCGCCAGCACCTCGGCTTCGTCGAGCAGCGGCAGCAGCGGCGCGGCGTCGCGTTCGCTGCGCCAGCGCACGCTGATCAGCGCGTGCATGGCACGTGCCCGCACCGCACCCGAGGCGGGCGCCAGCGCCAGGCCTTGTTCGACATGGTGGCGCGCTGTGTCGCGCTGGCCGGCGTCGAAGCTCAGCACGCCCAGCAACGTGTGGGCGCGGCTGCGCAGCAGCGGCTCGGTGCTGGCGTCCAGCGCCGCGGCGATGCGCGCCAGTGCGCTCGCCGGCAACGAGACATCGTTGAGCGCCGGGCGCAGCGCCAGCACCAGGGTCAGCGCGTCGTCGGGCGCGCCGTCGGCCAAGGCGCTGGCGAGTGCGGTCTCGATGTTCGGCAGCTCGGCGCGCACGGCGGCCAGCGGCGGTGTCGGCCCGAAGCCGGCCGCCCAGCGTGGCCACCAGGCGCGGTGCCGGCTGCGCAGCGCGGTGCGGGCGGCAGCGTCGAGCTGCGCGGCGGCGAATTCGCGGATCGGCTCGTAGAGCGCAAAACGCAGCGAGCCTTGCGGGCCCTCATGCGCCAGCAGCAGCGAATGCGACATCAGCGCGTCGAGCGCGGTGTGCACGTCACCGGCATCGGCAACGGCCTGCGCGGCGGCGGCGGTGAAGCCGCCTTCGAACACCGTCAGCGCCGCCAGCAGCGCGGCCTGCGGCGGCGTCAGCTGCTGCCAGCTCCAGGTGATGACACGGTGCATCGTGGCATGGCGCGGGTCGAAGCCGGCGCGGGGGCCGCTGCGCGCCAGCAGGTCCAGCCCCGGTGTGCTGCCGTCGCCCGCGGGCGGCGCACGCAGCCGCGCCAGCATCTCGGCCGGCGTGAAACTGCGCACCCGCGACGCCGCCAGCTCGATAGCCAACGGCAGCCCCTGCAGCGTGCGCGCCAGGTCGGCCAGCACCTCGGCATTGCGCGCGCCGAGGTGGAAGTCGGCGCGCGCGGCGCGGGCGCGGTCGACGAACAGCGCCACGGCCGGGCTCGCCGCGGCGTCGCCGAGTGTCGCCGCGGCCGGCGGCAGCGCCAGTGGCGCGATGCGGAACTCGTGTTCGCCGTCGACTTCGAGCAAACGGCGCGACGTCACCAGCAGGTGCAGCCGCGGCAGCACGGCACCCAGCTGCGCGACGATGCCGGCGGCCTGCGGCAGCAGTTGTTCGACGTTGTCCAGCACCAGCAGCACATGGCGGCCGGCCAGGCCTTGCGCCAGGCGCTCCACCGCGCTGCCGGCGCCGCTGCGCACACGCAAGGTCGCCAGCAGCGTGTCGAGCATCGTCGCCGGGTCGTTGCAGGCCGCCAGCGGCACGAAAACCACCAGATCGAAAGCCGGGGCCGAGTTCGGCGTATGGGCCGCCAGCGCCGCATGCGCCACTTCCACCGCCAGCCGCGTCTTGCCGCTGCCGCCCGGGCCGCTGAGCGTGACCAGCCGCTGCGCCAGCACCGTGTCGTGCAGCCGCGCCGCCTGTTGTTCGGCACCGAAGAAACGGGTCAGGTAGGCGGGCAGCGTCGCGCGGCCGAGGTCGGGTGAGGGCGGCGCCGGGAACGGGGCCGGGTGCGGGGCCGATGGTGGCGCGGTGGCCGCGATCGTGGCCACCGCAGGCAGCCGTTCGGCCAGCGCCGCCAGGCGCCGGCGCTCGTCGTCGATCCACTCGTCGTAGAAACCCGGCAGCAGTTCACCGCGGTAACACGCCATGGCGGCGTCGTGACGCCCGGCGCGCACGTGGCTTTCGAACTCGCGAGCATCGCAGGCCAGCGCCCCTGCGGCCACCGTGACGCCCAGCCGGTCGGCCAGCAGCACCGGTGTGTGGCCGACCGACAGGCCCGGCGTTTCGAGCAGGCTCTTCAGCGTCGACAAGGCCTGGCGCAAACGGTTGCGGCCGACCGCGAGATCGACACCGGGCCAGAGCAGCTCGACCAGCTCTTCGCGGGCATGCAAACGCTCGGGCCACAACGCCAGCCGCGCCAGCAGCGCGGCCACGGCACGGCTGGGCAGGCGCGTGATCTGCTGTTGGCCGCTGTCGAGCTGCAAGCCGCCAAGCAGGCGCACGTGCCAGCGCGGTGCGGTCGGGTGCGGTGCCGCATCCATCGGGCTTGTGGGGCGGTGCAAGGAAGACGCGGCATTCTAGGAGCTGCAGGCCGCTATCGAATCCCCTGATGCTGGTGGCGTCAGCGGTCCGTCAGAATCCGTGCCTTCACGAAAGAGAAGGTGCATGGAGAAGATCTGGCTGAAGCAGTACCCCGCCGGCGTGCCGGCCGAAGTCAGGACCGATCTGTACCCGTCGCTCGTGGCCTTGATGGAAGAGAGCTTCCGCAAGTACCGCGACCTGCCGGCCTACAAGTTCATGGGTCGCACCGTCACCTTCAAGCAGGTCGACGACGCTTCGCGTGCGATGGCCGCCTACCTGCAGAGCCTGGGGCTGGCGCGCGGCGACCGGGTTGCCATCATGATGCCCAACGTGCCGCAGTACCCGGTGGCGGTGGCCGCCATCCTGCGCGCCGGCTACGTGGTGGTGAACGTCAACCCGCTGTACACGCCGCGTGAGCTGGAGCACCAGCTCAAGGACTCGGGCGCGAAGGCGATCTTCATCCTGGAGAACTTCGCCACCACGCTGCAGAAGGTGCTCGACGCGGTGCCGACGAAAAAGATCGTGCTGGCGTCGCTGGGCGACATGCTGGGCCTGCTCAAGGGCAAGCTCGTCAACCACGTCGTGCGCAACGTCAAGAAGATGGTGCCGGCGTTCACGCTGCCCGCTGCCGTGAAGTTCAACGACGCGCTCGCCAAGGGCCGCGGCAAGACACTCACCGAACCGAAGATCGGCCCCGACGACATCGCCGTGCTGCAGTACACCGGCGGCACCACCGGCGTCAGCAAGGGCGCGGTGCTGCTGCACCGCAATCTGGTGAGCAACCTGCTGCAGGCCGAAGCCTGGTACCAGCCGGCGCTGAAGAAGATTCCGGCCGGCGAGCAGATCGTCACCGTCTGCGCGCTGCCGCTGTACCACATCTTCGGTTTCAACACGAACATGATGCTGGCCATGCGCATGGGCGGCTGCAACCTGCTGATCGCCAACGCACGCGACTTCGGCGCCACGCTGAAAGAGCTGTCGCAGCACAAGTTCCACAGCTTCCCGGCGGTGAGCACACTCTTCAACGCGCTGGCCAACCACGCCGATTTCGACAAGGTCGACTGGAGCTCGCTGAAGATCAGCGTCGGCGGCGGCATGGCCGTGCAGCAGGCCACGGCGCGGCTGTGGCTGGAAAAGACCGGCTGCCCGATCTGCGAAGGCTACGGCCTCAGCGAGACCAGCCCGTCGGCCACCTGCAACCCGGTGGACAGCGCGGCCTACAGCGGCAACATCGGCCTGCCGATGCCGGGCACCGACATCAAGCTGCTCGACGACGACGGCAACGAGGTGCCTGCCGGCACCCCCGGCGAGATCGCGATCCTGGGCCCGCAGGTGATGGCAGGCTACTGGCAGCGCCCCGACGAAACCGCCAAGGTCATGACGGCCGACGGTTTTTTCCGCACCGGCGACGTGGGTGTGATGGACGAGCGGGGTTATTTCCGCATCGTCGACCGCAAGAAGGACATGATCCTGGTCAGCGGTTTCAACGTCTACCCGAACGAGGTCGAGGACGTCATCACGCAGATGCCGGGAATCCTCGAATGCGCGGCGGTCGGCGTGCCCGACGCCAAGGCCGGTGAAGCGGTGAAAGTCGTCATCGTCAAGAAGAACCCTTTGATCACCGAAGCCGATGTGCGCGCGTACTGCGAAGCCAACCTCACGGGCTACAAACGGCCGAAAGTGGTTGAGTTCCGCACCGAACTGCCGAAAACGCCGGTAGGCAAGATTCTCCGGCGCGAACTGCGCGGTTGATCACCCCACCCCGGGGTAGCATCGGCCGCGCCCCGGCGGAAAACAGGTGATTGATGAGCGTGCGATACGTGAAAACCGACGCCGGCCGCGAAGCGATTCGCAGCCGCGACGCTGCGTTGTCGCGGCCGGCGCGCAACCTGCTGCTCATCATCGACAGCAGCCGCAGCGGCGACGAGTGGCTGGGCCTGGTGGGCAACGCCACGGCGACCGACCTGGCGCAGCTGGTGCAGGCGGGTTATGTCAGCGAAGCCGTGGTGGTGGCCAGGCCGGTGGCGGCTGCCGCTGCGGCTGCGGCAGCGGCGGGCGCACCGGTGCCCACACGCGACCCGGGCACCCGGGTGGCGGTGGTCGAAGCCGCGCTGCAGGCGCTGAGCTACCGCGAACTCTACGACCGCCTCACCGCCGAAGCGCGGGCGCGGCTGGGCCTGATCAAGGGCTACCGCACGGTGCTTGAGATCGAGAAGTGCGCCGGCGCCGACGAGATCCGCCAGCTCGCCCTGCGTTTCGTCGAAGACGTGCGCGCGGCACAGGGCGACGACGCGGCGCGCGAGTTCTGCCGCAGCCTGGGCGCCGACGTCTAGGCCTTTGCCCGCGCGTCTGCGGCACACTGCGCCGCCATGACGATCCGACTCTTTGTTGACGTGCCGCTGCAGGCCGGCGCCACGCTGGTGCTGCCGCCCGCTGCCGCGCGCCATGCCCAGGTGCGGCGCGTGCAGCCGGGTGATGTGCTGCAGCTGTTCGACGGCCACGGCGCCGACTGGCCGGCCGAGGTGCTGGCGATGGGCCGCAGCGAGGTCAGCGTGCGCCTGGGCACACCGCAGCCCGTGCAGCGCGAACTGCCGCATGCCGTGCTGCTGGCGGTGGGCATGCCGGCCAACGACCGCATGGACACGCTGGTGGAGAAGGCCACCGAGCTGGGCGTCGCGGCGATCCAGCCGCTGCTGTGCGAACGTTCGGTGCTGCGGCCCGATGGCGAGCGGGCGGCGAAGAAACAGGCACATTGGCAGGGCGTGGCGGTGGCCGCGTGTGAACAGAGTGGTCGCGCCTGTGTGCCGGTGATCGAACCCGTGCGCACGCTGGCGCAGTGGCTGGCGGCGCTGCCCGGGCCCGGGCCTGGCATAGGCCAGCGTCTGCTGCTCAGCCCGCACGCCGGTGCGATGCCGCTGCACCAGGTGGCCGCCGGGCCGCTGTGTGCGCTGAGTGGCCCCGAAGGTGGGCTCGCGCCGGCCGAAGAGGCGGCGGCGCTCGCCGCTGGCTTCAGCGCCATCGGCCTGGGCCCGCGGGTGCTGCGCGCCGACACGGCGCCGCTGGCCTTGCTGGCCTGGGCTTCGTTACGTCAATGACCTTGCGCAGTCGCAGGGGCGCTTACAGAATGCCCCTTCGATGATCGATGGGGAGGACGATATGGGTTTGCTCGATTCGGTGGTGAGTGCACTGGGAACCGGTGGCAACAGTGGCATTGGCGGCGGCCAGGGCGATCTGCTGCAGGCCGTGATGGGCCTGGTCGGCAACGGTGGCCTTGAGGCGCTGGTGGCGAAGTTCCAGCAAGGCGGCCTCGGCGATGTCGTCGCTTCCTGGGTGTCGACCGGCCAGAACCTGCCGATCTCGGCCGAACAGCTGAGCGGCGTGCTCGGCAACGACACCATCGCCGGCCTGGCGCAGCAGCTCGGTTTGTCGGGCAACGACGTGGCGGGACAGTTGTCGCAGTTGCTGCCGCAGGTGGTGGACAAGCTCACGCCCGGCGGCCAGCTGCCGAGCGGCGGCCTGGGTGGGCTCGGTGACATCGGGGGGCTGCTCGGTTCCCTGATGCGCCGCTGAGTGCGCCACGACGAATACCTGCAGCACGACGCCACCGCGCTGGCGGGCCTGGTTGCCCGCGGCGAGGTTGCGGCTGCCGAACTGCTGGCGCTGGCACAGGCGCAGCTGGCGCGGGTGCAGCCGCAGCTGAACGCACTGCTGCGGCCGCTGGACGACCTGGCGCAGGCGCAACTGGCCCGCGCTGCGGCCGGGCCGCTGGGCGGTGTGCCCTTCCTCGTGAAAGACAGCGTCAGCGATGTCGCCGGCGTGGCCACCAGCTACGGCAGCCGCTCGATGCTGGGCATCGTGCCGACGGAACATGCCGCGCCGCTGCGGCGCCTGCTCGATGCCGGTGCGGTGGTCTTCGGCAAGACCAATCTGCCCGAGTTCGGGCTCAAGGGTGTCAGCGACTCGCAGGCCTTCGGCCGTGTCAACAACCCCTGGAACGTCGACCACGTGCCGGGTGGTTCCAGCGGCGGTTCGGCCGCTGCGGTGGCTGCGGGTGCGGTGCCGATGGCCGGTGGCAACGACGGCGGCGGTTCGCTGCGCATCCCTGCCGCCTGTTGCGGCCTCTTTGCGCTGAAACCCTCGCGTGGCCGGGTCTCGAACGGCCCCGGCATCGGCGAGGTCTGGTACGGCGCCTGCAGCGAAGGTGTGATCTCGCGCAGCGTGCGCGACAGCGCGCTGGCGCTCGACATCCTGAGCGGCCCCGAACCCGGCGACCCCTTCGTCACCGCGCTGCCTGCCGAGCCGTTTGCCAGCGCGCTGCAAAGCACGCTGCCGCGGCTGCGTGTGGGCTTCAGCAGCGCTTCGCCCATCGGCACGCCGGTGCACCCCGAAGCCGTGGCCGCGGTGCAGGCGGCGGCGCGGCTGCTGGAGCGGCTGGGCCACCATGTCGAAGAAGCAGCCCCTGCGATAGACGGCGCTGCGCTGGCGCAGGCCTTCATCCACCTCTACTTCGGTCAGATCCCCGCCACCGTGGGCTACGCGCTGCGCCAGGGTGCCAAGCGCAGCGACTTCGAGCTGCTGACCCAGGTGATGGCGGTGCTGGGCCAGACCGTCGGCGCCGGCACGCTGACGGGCGAACTCGTGGGCTGGAACAGCTTTGCCCGCACGCTCGGTGCCTTCCACCAGCGTTACGACGTCTGGCTCACGCCGACGCTCGCGGGGCCGCCGCTGCGCCATGGGGCCGTCGACCCGCCGGCGCATGAACAGCTGGTCCTCAAGCTGTTGCTGAACACCGGGCTGCTCGGGCTGCTGGGCCGCAGCGGCCTGCTGAAAGGCACGATCAACAAGATCGCGCAGGACAACCTGGCGCCCTACCCCTTCACGCAGCTGGCCAACCTGACCGGCACCCCGGCGATGAGCGTGCCGCTGCACTGGACACCCGATGGCCTGCCGCTGGGTGTGCAGTTCGTCGGCCGCATGGGCGACGAAGCCACGTTGCTGCAGCTGGCGGCGCAGCTCGAAGCGGCGCAGCCCTGGTTCCAGCGGCTGGCGCCGATGGCGCGCTCAGGCTGAGGCTGAAGCGGCGGCGATCTCGCGCAAGGCCTGCTCGAACACCTCGGGCGGCTGGCCGCCGCTGATGAGGTGGCGCTGGTTGATCACCACCGCCGGCACCGAGTTGATACCGAGCTGCTGCCAGTGCTGTTCCTGCGCGCGCACCGCGTCGGCGAACTCGTCGCCTTGCAGGATCTCGCGCGCCCGGGCTTCGTTCAGGCCCACCGACGCGGCCACCGCGGCCAGCACTTCGGGGTCGCTGGGGTTGCGGCCGTCGCCGTGGTAGGCCTGCAGCAGCGCGCTCTTCAACGCGTGCTGCTGCGCCGCGCCCTCGAGGCCGGCCCAGTGCAGCAGCCGGTGGGCGTCGAAGGTGTTCCAGATGCGTGTGCGTTCGCCGAAGGTGAAGCCGACGGCGGCACCACGTTCGCGGATGGTGGCGCGGGCGGCGGCGAACTGCTCTTTCGTGCGGCCGTACTTGCGCTGCAGATGTTCGTCGGCGTCTTCGCCTTCGGGCGCCATCTGCGGGTTCAGCTCGAAGGGCTGGAAGTGCAGGTCGAGTTCGATCTCGCCGCGCAGGTTCTCGGCGGCGCGCTCCAGCGCACCCAGGCCGACGGCACACCAGGGGCAGGCCACGTCGGAAACAAAGTCGATCTGCAATGTCTTGGCCATGAACTCAGTCCTTGTTGGATCCCGCAATCATGTCGAACTTGAACAACCGACACTCGATCGGGCCATTCCACATGGGGACACGCCGGCTTTCCTTCAAGCGCATCAGCGACGGCAACTTCATGTCGGGGCTGAGCAGCCAGCCGCTCCAGCCGGCGTAATGCCGTTTCCAGTGGCCGGCCAGGCCGCTGAAGAACTCGGCCGACGAGCCGCCGCCTTCGAAGCCCTGGCGGGCGGTGTCGGAGCCCTGGCCCTTGGCGGCGATGCGCTCGCCGTACGGCGGGTTCAGCATCAGCGTGCCGGTGGCTGCGGGCGGCAGGCGCTGCAGCGCGTCGGCGGTCTTGAACTCGATTGCGCTGCCGACACCGGCGAGTTCGGCGTTGCGGGTCGCGAAGTCGGTCATGCGAAAGCTCACGTCGCCGGCGAAGACCGGCACATTCGGCGCATGCACACGGGCTTTTGCCGCCTGCTGCAGATCGCGCCAGGCGGCCTGGTGGCGCTTGAACGGCAGCAGCTGTTCGAAAGCAAACCGGCGCTGGCTGCCGGGTGCGATGCCGCAGGCCATCTGGGCCGCTTCGATGGCGATGGTGCCGGCGCCGCAGCAGGGGTCGAGCAGCGGGCCGTCCTCGGCGCGGCCCTGCCAGCCGGCAGCGGCCAGCATCGCCGCTGCGAGTGTTTCCTTCAGCGGCGCTTCGCCCTTGTGTTCACGCCAGCCGCGCTTGAACAGCGCTTCGCCCGAGGTGTCGACATACAGCGTCGCGTGTTCGGGGCCGACGAACAGCGCGATCGGCAGGTCGGGCCGGTGGGTATCGACACTCGGTCGTTCGCCGGTGGCGTCGCGCAACACGTCGCAGACGGCGTCCTTGATGCGCAGCGCCGCAAAGTTCAGGCTGCGCAGCGGCGAGCGCACGGCGTTGACATCGACCCGCAGCGTCTGCTGCGGCGTGATCCACTGCAGCCAGTCGATGCGCCGGCCGAGGTCGTAGAGATCGTGTTCGTCGCGGTACGGGCCATCGATCAGCGGCCACAGCACACGTTGCGCCAGCCGGCTTTCGAGGTTCAGCGCCATTGCGGTGACCTCGTCGCCATCGACCCAGACCCCGCCGCGGGTGGTTTCCGCGGCGGTGCCGGTGATGCGCAGCACTTCGTCGGCCAGCAGCGTTTCGGCGCCGCTGGCACAGGGAAGGAAAAGCGATGCCATTACAAGGCCTTGCGCAGCGAAGCGGGCGCGATCTTCAAGGCTTCGCGGTACTTCGCCACTGTGCGCCGCGCCACCTGGATGCCTTGTTCTTCGAGCATCTGGCTGAGCTGGCTGTCCGACAGCGGCTTGCCCACGTCTTCGGACGACACCAGTTGCTGGATCAGCGCCCGCACCGCAGTGCTGCTGGCGTTGCCGCCGGCTTCGGTGTTGAGGCTGCTGCCGAAGAAATACTTCAGCTCGAAGGTGCCTTGCGGCGTCGACATGTACTTGGCGGTGGTCACACGCGAGATGGTGCTCTCGTGCAGGCCCAGTTCGTCGGCAATCTCGCGCAGCACCAGCGGTTTCATCGCGATCGCGCCGTGGGTGAAGAAGTTCTTCTGCCGTTCGACGATGGCGCGGCTGACACGCAGGATGGTGTCGAAGCGCTGCTGGATGTTCTTCATGAACCAGCGCGCTTCCTGCAGCCGGCCCGACAGACCGCCACCACCGGCATTGCGGTTGCCGCGAATGGCTTGTGCATACAAGTCGTTGATGCGCAGCTTGGGCATCACGTCGGGGTTCAGCAGCACCTTGAAGCCGCGGCCCGACTTCTGCACGATGACATCGGGCACGACGATGTTGGCCTCGGCAGCGGCAAACGGCCGGCCGGGTTTGGGTTCGCAGGCGACGATCAACGTCTGCGCCTCGCGCAGCGTTTCTTCGCTGGCGCCGGTGGCCTGCGTCAGCTTCTTCATGTCGCGCCGCGCCAGCAGGTCCAGATGGTCTTCACAGATGCGCATGGCGACCTGGCGCGCTTCACACGGCGCCGTGTTGCGCAGCTGCAGCACGATGCATTCACCGAGCGAACGGGCGCCGACGCCGGTGGGTTCCAGGCTTTGCAGCCAGCGCAAGGCGCATTGCAGCCGGTCGCGCAGGGTTTCGATGCCCTCGGCGTCGGTCAGGCCCATCATCTCGGCCAGGCCGGTGGCGATCTCGTCCAGCGTGTCGGCGAGGTAGCCGTCGCCGTCGAGCGACTCGATCAGCACGTTCAGCGCCGCCAGGTCGTCGGGGCTCAGCCGCATGCCGGCGATCTGCGCCCGCAGGTGGTCTTGCAAGGTGCCGGCTTCGCTGCGGCGGTCTTGCGCGTCGAGCTCGTCGCCTTCGCTGTCGAGGCCGCTGCCCGACGACGGCGTTTCGCGGATGCCGTCGAAGTCGTCGCGTTCGGTGCCGTTTTCCCAGTCGTCGCGTTCGGTCTTGCCGAAGTCCTCGGCGTTCACCTCGGGCAGCGCTTCGCTCGGGCTTTCCGCCGTCTCGGCACCGTCGGCCGCGTTTTCACGTTCGTTCGTGCGTTCGACCGCCGTGCGCTCGACCGGCGCGTCGTACGGCGTGCCGGCGTCGTCGTCGGTTTCGAGGAAGGGGTTCTGTTCGAGCATCTGCTCGACTTCCTGGTGCAGCTCGAGCGTGCTCAGCTGCAGCAGACGGATCGACTGCTGCAGCTGCGGCGTCAGCGCCAGATGCTGGGACAGGCGGACCTGCAATGACGGTTTCATCACAGGCGCTCTACATTCTGAAATGTTCGCCGAGGTAGACCTTGCGGACCTCGGCGTTTTCGACGATCTCTTGCGGCGTGCCTTCGGCCAGCACCGAGCCTTCGCTGATGATGTAGGCGCGGTCGCAGATGCCCAGCGTTTCGCGCACGTTGTGGTCGGTGATGAGCACGCCGATGCCACGCGCACGCAGGAAACTGATGATGCGCTGGATCTCGATCACCGCGATCGGGTCGACGCCGGCGAAGGGCTCGTCGAGCAGGATGAAACGCGGCTGCGTCGCCAGCGCCCGGGCGATCTCGACGCGGCGGCGTTCACCGCCCGACAGCGCCGGCGCCGGCGAGTCGCGCAGCTTCTCGATGCTCAGGTCTTGCAGCAGCTTGTTCAGCAGCTCGTCGATGACGCTGGTCTTCAGCGCGCGGCCATTGGCGTCGAGCTGCAGTTCGAGCACGGCGCGGATGTTCTCTTCGACATTGAGCTTGCGGAAGATCGACGCTTCCTGCGGCAGGTAGCTCAGGCCCAGGCGCGAACGCTGGTGGATGGGCAGGCGCTGCACTTCGCGGCCGTCGATGCGGATCTCGCCGTCGTCGGCGCGCACCAGGCCCACCACCATGTAGAAGGTGGTGGTCTTGCCGGCGCCGTTGGGGCCGAGCAGGCCCACCACTTCACCGGCGCCCACCGCCAGGTGCACGTCCTTCACGACCTTGCGTGCGCCGTAACTCTTCTGCAGGTGGGTGGCTTCAAGCCGGCTGGCACCGTTGACCGCAGCCATCAGCGTTTTTCCCCCAGGTCGCGGCTGGGCCGCAGCGGCACGGGCGCGGACGCAGGTGCTGACGCGCCGGGCTCGGCGCGTGGGCTCAGCACCGCACGCACACGGCCGCTGGGGTTGCTGGGGCTGGCGTTGCCGCCCTGCACGCTGAAGACCTCGGCGCTGGCGTCCCAGACGATCAGCGCGCCAGTGATCTCGTCGGCCAGCACACCGGCGCGCAGCCGGCGCACGGCGCCGTTGCCGACAAACCGCAGCGTCTCGGTGCGGCCGTCGAATTCGATGCGTTCGGCCGCGCCTTCGACCATCTCGTCGACGCCGTCGCGCTTTTGTTTGTAGCTCGCCGGTTTGTCGGCGCTGCCGATGGCGGTGGCGGCGCGGTAGCCGTCGCTCATCTCGCGGATTTCGATGCGGTCGGCGCGCAGCACCAGCGTGCCTTGCGAGACCACCACGTTGCCGGCGTAGACCAGCACCTGGCGCTGCATGTCGAGCACGCCGCTGCGTTCGGCCTCGATCACCATCTGCTTGCCGCGGTCGGCCTTTTCAGCCACCGCGGCGCCGACGAACGCGCCCAGCGCCAGAATGGCGCAGAGGCTGCGTAAGCGTGGGGTCAGGTGAATAAGCATATGGCGGCACGGAACTTGCAGACCATTCTAGCCACAAGTGCGTGCCACACAGGCGCAGAACACGTGCATTTCCACGCGTTCACAACAGCGGCGAAGCCGCGGCGAGCCAGCGAACGGCGCCCCGAAGGCGCGCCGCCCGGATCAAGCCTTGCGCGAGCGCTCGATCAGGAAGTCGGTGACGGCCAGCGCCTGGGCATGACCACCCGCCAGCGCACCCGAGGTGAAGTAGCGGCCGTGGATGCCCATCGCCGGCACACCGTCGATCTTGTACGCGTCGCTCAGCTGTTTGGCGCGGTTGGCCTGCGTAGAAACCTGGAACGAGCGGAACATTTCGCTGAACTTGGCACCGTCGACGCCGTTGGCGGTGACGAAGGTGACCATGTCCGACTCGGACAGCAGCCGCTGGTTCTGCAGGTGGATGGCGGCAAAGATCTTCTTGTGCAGCGCTTCGAGCTTGCCCATGCCTTCGAGGGCGTAGAACAGCTTCTGCGCCGCCTGGTGGCGGGCGGTGAAGCCCACCGGCACACGGCGGAAAGCCACGTCGGGCGCCAGCTTCTTCGACCAGGCCTCGACCATCGGGTCGAAGGCGTTGCAGTGCGGGCACTCGTACCAGAAGAACTCGACGACCTCGATCTTCTTGTCGCCCGCCAGCGTCACCGGCGCCGGCGTCGACAGCCGCACGTACTGTTGGCCCTCGACCGGCCCGCCCTGGGCCTGCGCCGCGCCGGGCAGGGCCATGCCGATGCCGGCGCCTGCACCGACGGTCGCCAGTTGGATCGAGAAATCGCGCCGCTTCATGAAAATCCTTTCGGGGTTGTCTTGTGGTTGAGCCGGCAGGTGGAGTCGGCGCGGGGTGCCGAGTTCCACCTCATTGCCGTTCAACCCGCACCAAACGTGCTTCGATGCCGGCTTCGGTGAGTTTGCCCTGCACACCGTCGGCTTCTTCACGCGCGTCGTAAGGCCCCACACGCACCCGGAACACCGTGCGCCCGGACTGCTCGCGTTCGGTGATCTTCGCCGCCAGCCCCACCAGCGCCAGCTTGGCGCGCTGCTGCTCGGCTTCTTCGGTGCGTGTGTAGGCACCGGCCTGCACGTAGTACATGAACGGCTCGGGGCCGCCGCCGGTGGACGGCGCGCCGGAAAGAATCGCCGACGGGTCGCGTCCGGCGGGGCCGGGCCTGGCGGTGTCGGGCGCGCTGGCGCTGACTGCAGGCGCCGCGGTGGCAGCGGATGCGGCCGCCGCCGCGGCCTTCGCCGCGCTTTTGCCGCCCAGCAGCGCGTTCGGGTCCCAGTTCTTGTTGCGTTCGGTCTCGGCCGTGTCCTGCTCGGCCGTGCGCTGCGGCACCTTGTTGACGAAGGGCACCGGCGCCTTCGTGATGTACAGCGCCACACCCAGCGCCAGCGCCAGGCCGACGAGTAGCCCGACGACGAGGCCGAGCACAAATCCGCCGCGTTGCGACAACTTCATCAGGGGGTCTCCAACACGGCAGGGGTTTCGCGGGCCATGGCCTCGGGGGCGCTGACACCCAGCACGACGAGCGCGTTGCGCAGCACTTGCGCGGTGGCGGCCAGCAGCGCCATGCGGGCCCGCGCCAGCGCCGGATCATCGACGAGAAAACGTTCGGCGGCGTAGTAGCTGTGGAAGGCCGCGGCCAGGTCGCGCAGATAAAACGTCACGTCGTGCGGTGCCAGTTCGGCCGCGGCGCGTTCCAGCATCGTCGGAAAGGCCGCCAGCTGCAGCATCAGCGCGGCTTCGGTCGGCGCCGTCAGCAGCGCCAGGTCGGCAGCGGCGAAGTCGCGGCTCCCGGTGTAGGCGGCCAGCACCGAGCAGATGCGGGCATGTGCGTACTGCACGTAGAACACCGGGTTCTCGTCGTTGGCTTTCAGCGCCAGGTCGACATCGAAGGTGAACTCGGTGTCGGCCTTGCGGCTGATGAGGAAAAAACGCACCGCGTCGCGGCTGGTCCAGTCGATGAGGTCGCGCACCGACACCGAGGTGCCGGCGCGTTTGGACATCTTCACTTCCTGGCCGCCCTTCATCACGGCGATCATCTTGTAGAGCACGTAGTCGGGGTAACCGGCCGGGATGCCCAGGCTGAGTGTTTCGGACAGGGCCTGCAGCCCGGCGCGCACCCGAGCGACGGTGCCGTGGTGGTCGGTGCCCTGCACGTTGATGACCTGGCTGTAGCCACGTTCGAACTTGGCGACGTGGTAGGCCACGTCGGGCACGAAGTAGGTGTAGCTGCCGTCCTGCTTGCGCATGACGCGGTCTTTGTCGTCGCCGTAGTCGGTGGTGCGCAGCCACAGCGCGCCGCCTTCTTCGAAGGTCTTGCCGCTGGCCACCAGGCGCTTCACGGTGTCTTCGACGCGGCCGCTGCTGTAGAGGCTGCTTTCGAGGAAGTAGTGGTCGAAGTGCACGCCGAAGGCCTGCAGGTCGAGGTCTTGTTCGTGGCGCAGGAAGGCCACCGCGAACTGGGTGATGTCCTGCAGGTCGTCGGCATTGCCGCTGGCCGTGAAGCTGCGGTCGTCGGCGCGCACGGTTTTCTTCGCTGCGAAGTCGGCGGCGATGTCGGCGATGTAGTCGCCGTTGTAGGCGGCTTCAGGCCAGCCGGCGTCGCCGGGCTTCAGCCCTTGCAGCCGGCGCTGGACCGAGACACCCAGGTTGGCGATCTGCACCCCGGCGTCGTTGTAATAGAACTCGCGCAACACCTCGGCTCCCTGGGTCTGCAGCAGGTTGCAGATGCAGTCGCCCAGGGCGGCGTTGCGGCCATGGCCCACGTGCAGCGGGCCGGTGGGATTGGCCGAGACGAACTCCACCATCACCTTGCGGCCGCTCGCCGGCTTGCGGCCGAAGCCGCTGCCGGCGGCCAGCACTTCGCCGACGACAGCCTGCTTGGCCGCAGCCGTGAGGCGCAGGTTGATGAACCCCGGGCCGGCGATTTCCAGCGCCTGCACCCAGCGCTGCACGGCCGGCTGGCGCTGCAGCGCGTCGACCAGCGCCTGCGCCAGTTCACGCGGATTCTTCTTCAGCGAACGCGCCAGCGACATCGCGGTGGTGACGGCGAAATCGCCATGCGCTGCCTGCTTGGGCGATTCGAACGCGGCCACCACAGGCGCACCCGGGGCCAGCTCAGCGAGCGCGGCCGCCAGTGCCCGCAGCAGCTCCTGCTTGGCTTGGATCATCGGGCGATTCTACTTTTGGGGCCCGGTACGCCGGGATTGCCAGCGCTTTGCCTTCAAGTTCGGGGCATCGGCCGGGCGCCGGAGGTGGCACCATCGTGGCCGCGTGACCCTGTTCACGAACCGCACCCATGTCTTCGCACCCACCCGACTTCGTCGCCTCCGTCCCGCCGCAACTCGATCTGCCCGCGCAGATCGGCAAGTACCGCGTGCTCGCCAAGCTTGGCGAAGGCGCGACCAGCGAAGTCTTCCTGGCGCGCGACGACTTCCATGGCGTCGAAGTGGCGATCAAACGAGTGCGCACCGCGGTGCTGAGCGATTCGCGCGAGAGCCACTTCCAGCAGCGGTTCTTCGCTGCCGAAGCCGCCTTGGTGGGACGGCTGCAGCATCCGAACGTGGTGCGCATCCTCGACGCCGTCTCCGAACCCGGCGAAGCGCCCTACCTGGTGATGGAGTTCGTGCCGGGCTCGACGCTGCGCCGCTTCTGCCGCGCCGACGCGCTGCTGCCGCTGGACCAGATCGTCGAAGTCGGCTTCAAGTGCGCGATGGCGCTGGACTACATGTTCCGGCAAGGCCTGATCCACCGCGACGTCAAACCCGCCAACCTGCTGGCCACGCTGGACGGTGACCACATCACCGACGTCAAGGTCACCGACTTCGGCAGCGTCTTCAACCTCGACGCCGACCGGACGCAGATCTACCGCGTCGGTTCACTGGCCTACATGTCGCCCGAGCAGCTCGACGGCGACACACTCGACTGCCGCGCCGACATCTATTCGCTCGCCGCGGTGCTGTACCACCTGATCGCCGGCCGGCCGCCGTTCGACGCGGTGCAGCAGGCGGCGATCATGAACCAGATCTACACCGCCACACCGCCGGCGCTGCAAGGCCTGCGCGACGGTGTTTCGCCGGCGCTGGAAGCCTTGATCCTGCGTGCGCTGGCCAAGAACCGCGACGACCGCCCGGCGAACTGGGAAGAGTTCGCCCAAGGCCTGTCGTCGCTGGTGGCCAACCGCGACGTGCCGCGCGGGGCGCTGCAAGGGGTGCTCGACTCCGAGCGTTTCAACCTGCTGCGCAAGCTCGAATTTTTCACCGGCTTCGGCGATGTCGAACTCTGGGAAGTGGTGCACCGCGCGAAGTGGCAGCGGTTTTCCTTCGGCCACGCGCTGTACCGCAAGGGCGAACAAGGCAACAGCTTCCACATCATCGCGCTCGGCCAGGTCGACGTGTACCGCGACGGCCAGCGCGTGGCCCAGCTCGGCGCCGGCAATTCGGTCGGCGAGATGGCCTACCTGGCGCCCAGCCCCGACCTGCGGGTGCACAGCGCCGACATCCTGGTGGCCGACCCGCTGACCTGCATCAGCTTCACGCCCGATACGCTGCAGCAGCTGTCGATCAACACCCGCCACCTCTTCGACAACGCCTTCATCCGCGTGCTCGTGCGGCGGCTGCATGCCGCGCACGAAGCGCTGGCGCACCCGCGGCGCATCCTGTAGGCCGAAGCGCCACGCGGCGCGTTGATGCCTTGTCGATTGCCGCCGCCTCTGGTGCAATCGCCGCCGGCAACCGCCATCCACCGCTCGAGGAGAACCCGATGAAAACCACCATCACAGCCGCTGTCCTGTTGTCCCTGGGCCTGCTGGCCGGCGCCGCCCAGGCCGCCGAACCCACCGCGCAGCAGAGCAAGATGGCCACCTGCAACAAGGACGCCGCCGACAAGAAGGGTGACGAGCGCAAGGCCTTCATGAAGGAATGCCTCTCTGCCAAGAAGGAAACGCAGCAGTCGAAGATGGGCACCTGCAACAAGGACGCCGGTGAGAAGAAGGGCGACGAGCGCAAGGCCTTCATGAAGGAATGCCTGTCGGCGAAGAAGCCGGCCTGACGCGAACCCAGCTACGAGGCGGTCCAATACGCGGCGTCGCCGTAGCTGTGTTTGATGAAGTCGATCCACAGCCGCACCCGCAGCGGCAGATGTTTGCGCTGCGGGAACACGGCGTAGATGCCGTTCGGCGGCGCGGCAAAGTCTTCCAACACCGCCACCAGGCCCCCTTCGCGGATCTCGCGCTCCACCTCCCAGGTGCTGCGCCAGGCGATGCCCAGGCCGCCGAGGCACCAGTCGTGCAGCACCTGGCCGTCGCTGCAGTCGAGCCGGCCGCTGGGCCGCAGATGCGTCAGTTCACCGTCGATCTGGAAGGCCCAGCCGCGGGTCTGGCTGGCGTCGGAACTCAGTGTCAGGCAGGCATGGCGTGACAGCTCGACCGGGCTCGTCGGCGTGCCGGCGCGCTGCAGGTAGGCCGGAGCGGCAACACATTGGCGGCGGTTGTCGGCCAGGCGCACGCTGACGAGGCTGGAATCGGGCAGGTCGCCGACCCGCACGGCGCAGTCGAAACCTTCGTTGACGATGTCGACGACACGGTCGCTGAGGTTCAGGCTCAGGCTCACGTCAGGATGCTGGGCAGTGAACTGCGGCACCAGCGGCGCCACGTGGCGGCGCCCGAAACCGGCCGGCGCCGTGACACGCAAGTGGCCACTGGCTTTCACGCCACCAGCGCTGACGCTGGCTTCGGCGTTGGCCAGGTCGGCCAACAGGCGCTGGCAATCTTCGAGGAAGGCGCTGCCTTCGTGGGTCAGCGTGATGCGGCGTGTGGTGCGCACCAGCAGCTTCACGCCCAGCCGTTCTTCTAGCCCGTCGATGCGCCGGCCGATCACCGCCGGCGCCACGCCCTCGGCATGCGCAGCGGCCGTCAAGCTGCCTTTGGTGGCAACAGCAGCGAAGGATTCGATCTGCTTGAGGCGGTCCATGAGCCCAGACTATGCATCAAAACCGCACAAATCCAAGAAGTTTGAGTTGCTTAATGCTGGTGGGCGTATCGAATACAGTGCTGGACGATGCACCCCAAAGCGGTTGTTTTTGATGCCTACGGCACCTTGTTCGACGTCTACAGCGTCGGCATGCTGGCCGAACAGCTGTTCCCCGGCCATGGCGAGCGCCTGGCCGTGCTCTGGCGCGACAAGCAGATCGACTACACCCGCCTGGTCTCGATGAGCGGGCGTTACCGGCCTTTCTGGGAGATCACCCGCGCCGGCCTGCGCTTTGCCGCGCTGCGCCTGGGTTTGACACTCGACGCGACCGCCGAAGACCGGCTGATGAACCAGTACCGGCACCTCAGCGCCTTCCCAGAAAACCGCGAGGTGCTGGTGGAACTGAAACGGCGCGGTGTGCCCGCCGGCATCCTGAGCAACGGCGACCCCGAGATGCTGGGTGTGGCCGTGAAAAGCGCAGGCTTCGCCGAACTGCTGCAGCATGTCATCAGCGTGCACAGCGTGCAGCGCTACAAGACCGACCCCGCCACCTATGCGCTGGCGCCCGCCGCCTTCGGGCTGGCGGCCAAGGACATCCTGTTCGTTTCGAGCAACGGCTGGGACGCCATTGGCGCCACCTGGTACGGTTTCACCACGCTGTGGGTGAACCGCGCCGGCGCGCCGCTGGAGCAGCTCGATACCCCACCCACACGCACCGGCACCAGCCTGCGCGATGTGCTTTCCTTCTTCTCCGCCTGAGCTTCACGCCATGACAGACCGCACACAGATCCACCGCCTGCAAGTCGCCAGCAACCTGGCGCGTTTCATCGACGAGCAGGTGCTGCCCGGCACCGGCGTCGCGCCTGCGGCCTTCTGGGCCGGCTTCGACGCCATCGTCGCCGACCTGGCGCCGAAGAACGCTGCGCTGCTGGCCGAACGCGAGCGGCTGCAGAGCGAACTCGATGCCTGGCACAAGGCCAACCCGGGCCCGATCCGGAAGATGGGCAAGTACCGCAAGTTCCTGCAGAACATCGGCTACCTCGTGCCGGTGCCGGCGAAAGTGAAGGCGACGGCGAAGAATGTCGACGCCGAACTGGCGCTGCAAGCCGGCCCGCAGCTGGTGGTGCCGATCACCAACGCCCGTTATGCGCTGAACGCCGCCAATGCACGCTGGGGCAGCCTGTACGACGCGCTCTACGGCACCGACGCGCTGCCCGAAACCGATGGCGCGACGAAGGTCTCGGCAACAGGCAAGGGCTACAACCCGCTGCGCGGCGCCAAGGTCATCGAATACGCGCGCCACGTGCTCGACCGCACCGCACCGCTGGCCAAGGGCTCGCACATCGACAGCACCGGCTATGCCGTGAAAGACGGCGCGCTGGCCGTGACGCTGAAAAACGGCAGCACGGTGGGTCTGAAAAAGCCGGCGCAGCTCGTCGGCTACCAGGGCGAAGCCGCGGCGCCGTCGTCGGTGCTGCTGGCGCACAACGGCCTGCACCTGGACATCCGCATAGACCGCAGCACGGCCATCGGCGCCAGCGATGCCGCCGGTGTCAGCGACCTTGTGCTCGAAGCCGCGCTGTCGACCATCCTCGACCTGGAGGATTCGGTGGCGGTGGTCGATGCCGACGACAAGGTCCAGGCCTACGGCAACTGGCTCGGCATTCTGAAGGGCACGTTGACCGAAACGGTCAGCAAGGGCGGAACGAGCTTCACGCGCGGCCTCAACCCCGACCGCGAATACACCGGGCCGAACGGCGAAGCGGTGAAGCTGCACGGCCGCTCGCTGATGTTCGTGCGCAATGTCGGCCACCTGATGTCGAACCCGGCAGTGCTCTGGGGCGACGATGGCCGGGAGATCCCCGAAGGCATCCTCGACGCCGTGGTGACCACCACGATCGCGATCCACGACCTGCAACGTCGCGGCAACAGCCGCGCCGGCAGCGTCTACATCGTCAAGCCGAAGATGCACGGCCCGGCCGAGGTGGCGTTTGCGAGCGAACTCTTCGGCCGCGTCGAAAAGATGCTGGGCCTGCCGCAGGCGACGGTGAAGCTGGGCATCATGGACGAAGAGCGCCGCACCAGCGTCAACCTGAAGGCCTGCATCGCTGCGGCCGCCGACCGTGTGGCCTTCATCAACACCGGCTTCCTCGACCGCACCGGCGACGAGATGCACACCGCCATGCACGCCGGCGCCATGCTGCGCAAGGGCGACATGAAGAGCACCGCCTGGATCCAGGCCTACGAACGCAGCAACGTGCTGGTCGGCCTGGAGTGCGGGCTGCGCGGCAAGGCGCAGATCGGCAAGGGCATGTGGGCGATGCCCGACCTGATGGCGGCGATGCTGCAGCAGAAGATCGTGCACCCGCTGGCCGGCGCCAACACAGCGTGGGTGCCGAGCCCGACCGCGGCGACGCTGCATGCGCTGCACTACCACCAGGTGAATGTCTTCAAGGTGCAGAAGGCGATGGAGAAGATCGACGCCGAGGCCGAACGTGAAGCGCTGCTCGATGGCCTGCTGACGGTGCCGGTGGCGAAGAAGCCGAAGTGGACCGATGAACAGAAGCAGCAGGAGCTGGACAACAACGCCCAGGGCATCCTCGGCTACGTGGTGCGCTGGATCGACCAGGGTGTCGGCTGCTCCAAGGTGCCCGACATCCACAACGTCGGCCTGATGGAAGACCGCGCGACGCTGCGCATCAGCAGCCAGCACATGGCGAACTGGCTGCTGCATGGCGTCGTCACCAAGGCGCAGGTGAAGAGCACCTTGAAGCGCATGGCCAAGGTCGTCGACAAGCAGAACGCGGGCGATGCGGCGTACCAGAACATGGCCGGCCGCTTCGATGACAGCGCAGCATTCCAGGCGGCGAGCGACCTCGTGTTCAAGGGCCTGGTGCAGCCGAGCGGCTACACCGAGCCGCTGCTGCATGCCTGGCGGTTGAAAGTCAAGGGCGCCTGAAGAGGGGGCAATGGCCCGCCAGTGGGCCCTAACCTGCAGGGTGGCGCGTACCACCTGCGCCGCTGGAAGATGGGGGGCCTCCACTGAAAGCCCGACCATGAAGACCTTGCCGAAGACCGCCGCCCTGCTTGCGCTGCTGTGCGCCACCTGGGTGGCGCATGCTGCGACGTTGGTGCTCGACACCTTCGATGCCCCGGCGCCTGCGCGCAGCGGCGTCGCCTACGGCGCGCCGGGCTCGGCCAGCGCCCTTGTCGACCTCGTCGACTTCACCGCCACCGTGCCTGGCGGCGTGCGCGAATCGGTGCTCAACGTCTATGGCAATCCGCTCGACAGCATTTCTGCGTTGAGCGTCGGTGACGGCCGGCTCAGCGTGGCGCAGGGCACCGGCGCCATTGCCGAGACGATCGTCAGCTACGGCGCCTTCACGCGCCCGACCGGCGACCCGATGGTCGGCGGCCCGCTCCTCGGTCTGGATCTGTCGGTCTACGGCGGCCTGCAGTTCGACTTCAGCGGCGCCGAAGACGTGCTCAACGTCAACGTCACCTACTACACCTCGGCACCACTCGATCCGCTGCACCCGCTGTACTACAGCGGTGCTGGTGTCAACGTGGCGCCGGCAAGCTCGGGTGCGCCGCTGTCGTTCACGCTCGCCTTCGCCAACGACCCGACGTTCAACTGGACCCAGGTTGACGGTGTGGTCGTGTTGATCAACCGTGCTGGCCCGACACCGTCGACCTCGTACACGCTGGGTACGCTGACCTTCGTCACCGCCGTGCCCGAGCCCGATGCCTGGGCGCTGATGGCCGCCGGCATGGCCGTGCTCGGCCTGCTGGCGCGGCGCCGTCGCGTCGCGTGACCCTCAGCCGCCGGCCAGACCGGCCAGCGCCTGCCGGCACAGCTGGTCGGTCCTGAACAACACCATCTCCTGCCAGTCGGCAAACGGCGGGAAGAAGTGGTTGCGCAGCGCGTTGCGAATGGCCGCGGCCTCGGTGCCGCGTGGGTCGCCGTGTTGCCACAGCCAGTGGTCGTCGCGCAGCACGGCTTCGCCGCGCGCCGGCGCGTAGGTGCCGAACTCCAGCGCGACGAAGGCGATGTCGGCATGTGCGAGTGCACGTTCGTAGCCGAACTCGCTGAGGCCGAATTTTTCCTGCGAACTGCTGGTGCCCAGCAGCGGCTCGGTGACGCTGTCGCCCCACCAGCGGCGCGCCCGCTGCACACGGGCGCTGCCCGGCGCGTGGTTGCAGATCGGCTCGCCGTAGCCATAAGGCCCGAGGCCGGTGTGCAGGTCGACGATGGCGACGGTCTTTGCATGCGCCAGATTCTTCGCCAGGATCGCCTCGCTGGTGCGCCGAGCCCAGGTCGGGGCGGTGCCGCCGAAGAAGATGCCGTCGGCATGGGTGTACTGGCCGGTGGAGCGGGCAAAACGTTCGGCGGCTTCGCCATGCCGTGCCGTCCACGCTGCGACCGTGGTCTTCGACGCCGCCAGCGCCGCTGCGTCAAGTGTCGGCAGGCAGTAGGCCGCGTGCAGTTCGGCATAACCTGGGTTCGCCGGTAGCGGCTGCGCGAAGTCAACCCAGTTGCGGTTCAGGTCGACGTTCTCTTCGGTCACACGCCGCTGCCAGGCAAAACCATGCGGGTTCACCGCATGCATCAGCAGCACGGCGGTGTCGGCCGGCAACTGCGGCGGGTGACGCAGCAGCGCGATCTGCGGGCCGCTGCCGCAGAAACCTTCGACGCCGTGCGTGGCCGAGATCAACACCAGCACGCGCCGCGCGTCGGCCGGGCCGAGCCAGGCGGTGTCGCAGGCCAGTGTTTCGCCGGCGGGGCCGGTCAGCGGGTGCGGCCAGTGTTCGACACGGGCGCCGCGGGCTGCCGCCGCGGCGAGGAACTTGTCGCGCGCTTCGCCGTAGCTCGTCGAAAAAACAGAGAGATCCATCACCGCCGCCGCAAAGCCTGGTTGCGGCGATTGTGCGGCGCAGATCAGGTTGGCGTCGGCACGCCGGTCATGCGGTCGTGCTTCAGGAAGTACTGGCGCGCCAGCGCGACGAGCTGGTTCTCGCTGGGGTGGTCGACGGTCTGGAAGTCGACGACGTTCGGCAGCAAGGCCGGCCGGTGTTTGCGCAGGTAGCTCTGGAAGTCGGCGAGGCCGGTCTGCGGACCGACGGCCAGCACTTCGGCAATGCCTTCCAGTGCATCGCAGACATGGGCGAAGAATTCGTGCTCGGTGCGCACCTGGCTGCCATGCTGCTTCGTGTGGTGGCTGTGCGCCTTAATCTTCTGCGCTTGCACATGTTCGGCGTCGAACTGCAGCACCTGGGCGCTCTGGTGGTCGACGAAGACGACGGCGTGGAGTGTGGTCATGTTGTGGGGTGTTCGCTGGTTGAAAAGGAAGTCAGGCGGCCTCGCGGCGGCTTTCGCAGGCGATGCAGCGCAGGGCCCAGGGTTCGACCTGCAGGCGCTCGAAGGGGATCGGTGCGCCACAGTCGCTGCACAGGCCGAAGCCCGGGTCCCGCAGGCGGCGCAGCGCTGCGCTGACCTCGCCGAGTTCACGTGCTGCGCGGTCGGACAGCGCCATGTCGAGCTCACGTTCGCCCTCGCGCTGCGGCGCGTCGTCGCCGTCCTGCTGCAGCACGGCGCTTGCATGTTCGGCGCGGCTGAGGCCGCTGTGGTGTTCGGCGATCTGCTGGTCCAGTTGCTGGCGGCGCTGCAGCAGCGCGGCTTCGAGCAGGGAGCGCCGGGCCGGCGTCATGTGTTGTTCTGGCATCAGAGGTCTCCTTCGGCGTGTCATCTTCGGCTGCAGGCGACTGTGCGGCCTTGAGCGGTGTCAAGTCGGTGTGCTGGCCGACCCAGGCCGCTGCCTACAATGCCACCACCCATGTCGACACCTGTTTTCCCCACTGCCTGCGACGTGCTCGTCGTCGGCGCCGGCCCGGCCGGCAGCGCCTGCGCCCAGAAACTCAGCCAGGCCGGCCACCAGGTGCTGCTGGTCGACCAACACAGCTTTCCGCGCGACAAGATCTGCGGCGACGGCCTGATCCCCGATGCCCACGCCGCGCTGCGCCGCCTCGGTGTCTACGACGAGGTCATGGCGCAGGCGCGCCAGCTGCAGCACGTGCGCTGCGTCGCGCCGCGCGGCGGTGTCGTCGACGTGCCTGGCGCGCTGGCCGTGCTGCCGCGCAAGCTGCTCGACCACATCCTCGTGCGCGCCGCACAGCGTGCCGGCGCGCAGCTGCTGACGCCGGTGCGCTTCGAGGCGCCGCTGCTCGACGGCGAGCGTGTCGTCGGTGCCCGGTTGAAGTCCGGCGACACGGTGCACGAGGTCAGCGCGCGCTGGGTCGTGCTGGCCACCGGCGCGGTGCCGTCCGCGGCGATGGCGGCCGGTGTCAACGAACGCCGCACGCCCAGCGGCGTGGCCTTGCGCGGCTACGTGAAGAACGATGCGATGGTCGGCCGCATCACGCAGCTGCAGATGGTGTGGCACCCGCGGCTGTCGGGCGGCTACGGCTGGATCTTCCCGGCGCCCGACGGCGTCTTCAACATCGGCGCCGGCCTCACCGGCAGCCACGACAAGGGCCGCAACGGCCGCAATGCGATGCAGGACGTGAACCTGCGCCAGATGTTCGACGCCTTTTGCGAGGTGCATGCGCCGGCGCGTGAACTGATGCAGGGCGGCACGCTGGTCGGCGAGATCAAGGGTGCACCGCTGCGCTGTTCGCTGCTCGGCGCCAAGTGGTCGCGACCGGGCCTGCTGGTCACCGGCGAAGCGGCCGGCAGCACCTATGCCTTCACCGGTGAAGGCATCGGCAAGGCGATGGAAACCGGCATGCTGGCGGCCGAGGCGGTGCATCGCGGCGGCGACGATGCGGCGGTGCGCGCCGGCTTTGAGGCTGCGATGCGGGGCCTGAAGCCCAAGTTCGACCTCTACGAAAAAGCCGCCCATGTGAACCACCGGCCCTGGCTCGCCGACCTGGTGGTCTGGCGCGCGCGCAAGAGCCCGCGCATCCTGCGCCGCATGAGCGGTGTGCTCGAAGAGACGCAGAACCCGGGCCGGCTGTTCAGCTGGCGCGGCATCACCAAGTTGCTGTTCGAATAGAGACCGGCCACCATGTGCCAGCTGCTCGGCATGAACGCCAACACGGCGACCGACGTGATGTTCAGCTTCACCGGCCTGGCCTGCCGCGCCGACGAGCACAAGGACGGTTTCGGCATCGCGTTCTTCGAAGACCGCGGCCTGCGCCACTTCATCGACCACCACAGCGCACGCAGCAGCCCGGTGGCCGAACTGGTGAAGAACTACCCGATCAAGAGCGACAACGTCATCGCTCACATCCGCAAAGCGACGCAGGGCCGGGTGGCGCTGGAAAACGCCCACCCGTTCGTGCGTGAACTCTGGGGCCGCTACTGGGTGTTTGCGCACAACGGCGACCTGAAGGACTTCCACCCGCGGCTGCACGGCGCCTTCCGCCCGGTGGGCGACACCGACAGCGAACGGGCTTTCTGCTGGCTGATGCAGGAGCTGGCCAAGGCCCATGCCAGCGTGCCCAGCGTGCAGGAGCTGACGCACACGCTGCGTGAGCTGCTGCCGCTGCCGGCGCGCCACGGCACGTTCAACGTGCTGCTCTCGAACGGCCAGGCGCTGTGGGCCCATGGCTCGACCAAGCTGTATTCGCTGGAGCGCCGCCACCCCTTCGGCGCCGCGACACTCGCCGACGAAGATCTCAGCGTCGACTTCGGCGACCACACGACGCCGAACGACCGGGTCGCCGTCGTCGCCACCGAGCCGCTGACCACCGGCGAAACCTGGTCGGCGCTGGTTCCGGGCGAACTGCGGGTGTTCGTCGACGGGGTCTGCGTCGGCTGCTGATACGCCGCCACGACCCTTCGAACGCCGCAGCCTGCCGTTCGCCCCTGGCCAGCTGCGTGGGCTGCGGCGCGGCTTTTACACTGCCGGCCATGGCCATGTCCCCCCAGCGCATCGATTGGAGCCAGCTCTGGTACCCGGGCCCGCGCCGCGCCTTCACACCCGATGAGATGGCGCGTGCCGGCGGCGACCAGCCGAGTCCGACACTGGTGGCCACGGCTGTGGCCAACGTCGCGCTGCTGGCTTTCCTGGCGCTGCAGCTGGCCCCGGCGTCGCAGACGGCGCGCCTGACCGGCGTGCTTGCCGCCATGGCCGTGCTCGGCGCGGCGGCGGCACGCTGGCTCTGGCGGCGCCCCTGGCGGCGTCCGCTGATGTGGGTGTCGTTGGCGACGATGCTGTTGTCGGCGCTGTTCGCGCTGGCGCTGCGTGGGCGTGTGCCCGACCGCGAAGAACGCTACGCCGTGGCGCTGGTGGTCAGCATCGGCGGCGCGCTGCTCGTGCTGGGCCTGTGGTTTCTCGTCGTCTGGCGTGCGCAGCAGATCGAACACCGGCTGCGTGAACAGGCCGAACGTGAACGCGCGGTCGAGATGGCGCGCCGCCTCGCCGCGGCCCAACTCGAACCGCACTTCCTGTTCAACACGCTGGCCTCGCTGCAGCACTGGGTGCACACCGGCGACGCCCGCGCCGCGCCGATGCTCGACGCGCTGGTGGGTTACCTGCGTGCCACGCTGCCGATGTTCAACCGCCCGCTGCAGCCGCTGGCCGACGAACTGGAAGCCGTGCGCCGCTATCTCGAGGTGATGGCGGCGCGTTTCGGCGCGCGGCTGCAATGGGCTGTCGACGTGCCCGCGGCGCTGCACGCCGTGCCGCTGCCGCCGGGGCTGCTGCTGACGTTGGTGGAGAACGCGGTCGTGCATGGCATCGAGCCGCGCATCGGCGGCGGCCGGCTGCAGCTGCAGGCGCGACGCGTTGGCGGCCACGTCATGATCGAGGTGCTCGACGACGGCCCCGGCCCGGTGCCGGGCGCGCAAGACGGTGTCGGCCTCGCCAACTGCCGCGAACGGCTGGCGCTGGCCTGCGGCAAGCACGCCACGCTCACACTCACCACCGCAGCCGCGGGCGGCGCGCTCGCGTCTGTGCAACTGCCCTGGACACCATGACCCGCTGCCTCATTGCCGACGACGAAGAAGCCCCGCGTGCGCAACTGCGCGCCGCACTCGCCGCCGCCTGGCCCGAACTGGAGATCGTCAGCGAAGCGAGCAACGGCGCCGACGCCTGGGACAGTTTTCTCGAATTCGAACCCGAGGTCTGTTTCCTCGACATCCGCATGCCCGGGCTGAGCGGCATCGACGTTGCGCGCCGCATCGCCGGCCGCGCCAGCGTCGTCTTCGTCAGCGCTTATGGCGACCACGCGCTGGCGGCCTTCGACGCCGGTGCCGTCGACTACGTGCTCAAGCCGGTGGACAAACCGCGGCTGGCGCAGGCCGTCGCCCGTGTGCGTGAGCGTGTTCGCGGCCCCGCGGCGCCTGACCTGCAGGCAGTGCTCGAACGCCTGGCCGCGCCGCTGCGGCGGCCGCCGCTGCAGGTGCTGCAGGCCGCGGTGGGGCGCGAGGTGCGGCTGATCCGCATCGACGAGGTGGTCTACTTCGAAAGCGACGCGCGCTACACGCGTGTGGTGTTCAGCGGCGGCGAGGCGCTGATCCGCACGCCGCTGAAGGAGTTGCTGGCGCAGCTCGACGAACAGCAGTTCTGGCAGGTGCACCGTTCGGTCATCGTCCACCACCGCCACATCGCCGCGGCCGTGCGGGTGGACGAAGGCAGCATGCACCTGACGCTGCGCGGCCGCGCCGAGACGCTGCCGGTGTCGCGCCACTTCCAGCCCCTGTTCAAGGGGCAGTAGGGCCCCAGGCACCGGCGGCCGGCAGGCACGTCAGCGGGCACAATCTGCCGCTTCGCAAGACTGCCGCCACGCCGATGCCCGCCACCCCCGTTCCGCGCTTCGACCAGTTCTACCGCCATGCCGAACTCACCCGCCTGTTGCAGGACTACGCCCTTGCGCTGCCGGGCCTGATCTCGCTGCGCAGCATCGGCAAGAGCTGGGAAGGGCGTGACATCTGGCTTGTCACGCTGACCAACAACAACACCGGCATCGACACCGACAAGCCTGCGTTCTGGGTCGACGGCAACATCCACGCCGCCGAGCTGACCGCCAGCACCGCCTGCCTGTACTGGCTGCACCAGTTGGCCACCGGCTACGACAGCGACGCCCAGGTGCGCCAGCTGCTGGACACCCGTGTTGTCTACATGGTGCCGCGGCTGAACCCCGACGGTGCCGAGCTGGCGCTGGCCGACAAGCCGCGCCACATCCGCAGCTCGACCCGGCCCTACCCGTTCGACGAAGAGCCGGTCGACGGCCTGACGATCGAAGATGTCGACGGCGACGGCCGCATCCTCTACATGCGTTTGCCCGACCCGCATGGGCCGTGGAAAAAACACGCCGCCGAGCCACGGCTGATGGTGGCGCGTGAACCCGGCGAGTTCGGCGGCGAGTACTACCGCGTCATGCCCGAAGGCACGATCAAACACTACGACGGCCTGAAGATCAGCGCCAACCCCGACGCCGAAGGCCTGGACCTGAACCGCAACTTCCCGGCCTACTGGCGCCAGGAATTCGAGCAAAAGGGTGCCGGCCCCTACCCCACCAGCGAGCCCGAGGTGCGCGCGATGGTGGACTTCATCACCAGCCACCCGAACATCGGCGCCGCGGTCAGCTTCCACACCCACAGCGGCGTCATCCTGCGGCCCATGGGCACGCAGAGCGACGACGACATGACGCCGGAAGACCTGTGGATGTTCAAGCGCCTGTCGGACATCGGCGCCAAGCTCACCGGCTACCCGGCGATCAGCACCTTCCACGACTTCAAGTACCACCCGAAAGAGATCATCACCGGCACCCAGGACTGGGTCTACGAACACATGGGGGCGCTGTTCTGGACGGTGGAGATCTGGGCCCCGAACAAAGAAGCCGGCATCACCGACTACCAGTGGATCGAGTGGTACCGCGACCACCCGCCCGAAGACGACGTCAAGCTGCTGAAGTGGAGCGACGAACAGTGCGAGGGCAAAGCCCATGTGCCCTGGTACGCCTACCAGCACCCGCAGCTCGGCATGGTCGAACTCGGCGGCTGGGACAAGATGAACTACTGGCGCAACCCGCCACCACACCTGCGTGAACGCGAAGCGGCGCGGTTCCCGGCCTGGCTGACGCAGATTGCACTCTCGCTGCCGAAGCTGGAAGTGCTGCGCACCGAAGTGCGTGCACTCGGCCCCGACACCTGGCGGGTGCGTTTCGCGGTGGCCAACAGCGGCTACCTGCCGAGCAACGTGAGCAAACGTGCGGTCGAACGCAAGACCGCACGCGGCACGGTGTTCCAGATCCACCTGCCGGCGGGGGTCACGCTGGTCAGCGGCCGTGAACGTGTCGAAGGCCCGCACCTCGACGGCCATGCAGCAAAGACCACCTTGCAGGCCTTCCTGCCCAACCGCGACATCACGGCCGACCGCGCCGTCGTCGAGTGGGTGGTGAAGGGCGCACAAGGTACCGCCATCGCGCTGACCGCCAGCGCGGACCGTGCAGGGACGGTGCGCACCGAGGTCACGCTGGACTGACCCGAGCGGCCCATAGTCCTATAGTCACCGGCATGCCCGGTGATGCCGTTCCCGCCCCGCGCCACGGCCGTGCCGGCCGCCAGCTCGTGCTGCTGGCTGCCGGGGTCATCGCTGTTTCGGGGCTGCTGGTGGCGCTGGCGCTGGCGGCGCTGCGCGCCCAGGCCCTGGGCGCCGGCGAACGGCTGACGGCGTCGCTGGCGCGCATCGTCGAAGAGCAGACCACCCGCACGCTGCAGGCGGTCGAGCAGCGGCTGGAGCTGGCCGCCGGTGGCATCGCCCAGATGCAAACCGCCGGCACGCTGAACGAGGCCAGTGCGCGCGAGCACCTGCGCCACCAGCTCGAGAAGCTGCCCTTCGTGCGTGCGATCTGGGTGCTCGACGCCCAGGGTCGCATCGCCTACGACAGCGACACCGGCAACATCGGCGTCGACCTCGCCGACCGGCCCTACTTCCTGGCCCACCAACGCCAGCCCGGGCTGCAGTTCTTCATCGGCGACCCGGTGCGCAGCCGCTCCACCGGCACCTGGCTGATCAGTGCCTCGCACCCGCTGCCGGCAAAAAACGGCGCTTTCGCCGGTGTCGTCGTCGCCGCGATCGAACCACCGTATTTCGACCAGCTCTGGCGCACCGTCGATCTCGGCGCCAACGGCGCCATCGCGCTGCTGCGGCGCGACGGCACGATGCTGATGCGCAGCCCTTTCGACGAAAGCCTGATGGGCAAGGCCTTCCCCGAACTGCAGGCCTTGCAGCCGCAGCATGCCGAGCAGACAGCGGGCGCATATGTCGCGACCAGCTTTGTCGACGGCCAGCGCCGCAGCCTCGCGTTCCGCAGGCTCTCGTCGCAGCCCGAACTGCTGGTGCTGGTGGGGCAGTCGTTCGACGCGCTGCTGGCACCGTGGCGGCGGCTGGCCTGGCTGTCGGGCGCGATCTGGGCCGCGGCCTCGCTGGCGATCGCCGCGTTCACCATCGTGCTGCGGCGCGGCGACAGCGAGCGCCACGCCGCCGAGGCCGCGCTGCGTGCCAGCGAGTTGCGCTACCGCCAGCTGTTCGAGAGCAACCCGCACCCGATGTGGGTCTACGACCGCGAGACCCTGGCCTTCCTCGATGTCAACGCCGCCGCCGTGCGGCACTACGGCTACAGCCATGCGGCCTTTCTGGCGATGAACATCCGCGACATCCGGCCGCGCTCGGAGTGGCCGCGCATGGAGGCACGGGTGTCCCAGCTCAACGACGGCCTCGTCGACGCCGGCGTCTGGACGCATCTGCGCCAGGATGGCAGCGAGATCCGCGTCGCGGTGAGCAGCCATTCGCTGCAGTACGGCGAGCGTCCTGCCAAGCTGGTGCTGATCAACGACATCACCGAACGTGAACGTGTTGAAGGCGAGAAGGCACGGCTCAGCGCAGAACTCGACCGCCACCGTTTCCACCTCGAAGAGCTGGTCGCCAAGCGCACCGCCGAGCTGGCCGAAGCACGCCGCGAGGCCGAGGCGGCGAGCCGCGCCAAGAGCAGCTTCCTGGCCAACATGAGCCACGAGATCCGCACCCCGATGAACGCCATCATCGGCCTCAACCACCTGCTGCGGCGCGACGCACCGCGGCCCGAGCAGGCGCAGCGCATGGAGCGCATCGACAGCGCCGGCAAACACCTGCTGGCCATCATCAACGACATCCTCGACCTGTCGAAGATCGAGGCCGGGCGGGTGCAGCTGGAAAGCACCAACTTCCACCTCAGCGCCATCCTCGACAACGTGCATTCGATCATCGCCGAGTCGGCGCGTGTCAAGGGCCTGCAGATCGAACTCGACGGCGACGCCGTGCCGCCGTGGCTGCGCGGCGACCCGACACGGCTGCGCCAGGCGCTGCTGAACTACGCCGGCAACGCTGTGAAGTTCACGCAGCGCGGCCGCATCGCGCTGCGTGCCCAGCTGCTGCACGACGACGGCACCGATCTGCTGGTGCGTTTCGTGGTGGAAGACACCGGCGTCGGCATCGAAGCTGAACAGCTGCCGCGGCTGTTCCAGTTGTTCGAGCAGGCCGACGATTCCACCGCGCGCAAGTACGGCGGCACCGGGCTCGGGCTGGCGATCAACCGCCGCATCGCACAGCTGATGGGCGGCGAGGCCGGCGTCGAAAGTGAACCCGGCCACGGCAGCACGTTCTGGTTCACCGCCAGGCTGCAGCGCGGCCATGGCTCGATGCCGGCGGCGGTGCCGGTGGACGACGTCGATGTCGAAACGCGGCTGCGCCGGCGGCATGCCGGCAGCAGCGTGCTGCTGGTCGAAGACAACGAAGTCAATCGCGAAGTGGCGCTGGCCATGCTGCATGCCGTGGGCCTGGCGGTGGACACGGCGCACGACGGCCCCCAGGCCGTGCAGCGGGCCTTGGCCGGTGCCTACGACCTGGTGCTGATGGACGTGCAGATGCCGGGCATGGACGGCCTGGCGGCCACCCGCATCATCCGCGCACTGCCGGGCCATGCCGACACCCCCATCGTCGCGCTCACCGCCAACGCCTTCGACGAAGACCGCCGCGCCTGCGAAGCCGCGGGCATGAACGACTTCATCGTCAAGCCGATGCACCCGGCCGGCTTCTACGCCACCTTGCTGCGCTGGCTCGGCGACGCAGGCTTGCCGGCTTCAGCGCCGGCCGCGCCCTCCGCGTCGGCGCCGCCCGAGCGGCTGGCGCGGCTGGCCGCCGTGCCGGGCCTGGACCTGGCGCGGGGCCTGGACAGCCTGTTCGGCGACGGCGAGAAGTACCTGGCCTTGCTGGCGCTGCTGGTGCGCCAGCACAGCGACGAAGTGCAGCGCCTGCTGGACCCGGTGCAGCCGCTGGACGGTGCCAGTGCCCGGCGCGAAGCGCACTCGATCCGCGGCGCCGCAGCGGCGCTGGGCGCCAACGCGCTGGCCGACGCCGCGGCGCAGCTGGAAGCGGTGCTGCCCGGCGACGACGGTGTGCCTCTGCAAAGTGTGCCGGCGCAAACGGCGCAAACGGCGCTGCAGCGCATCCACGCCGAACTGGCGCTGCTGGCGGCAGCGCTGCGCGAGGACCAGTAGACGCTTCAGTCCGCCACGTGGTCGGCGGCTGCCAGCCCGGCGGGCCACAGCGCCGCGGCGCTGTCGAAGATCGAAGGCAGCGCCTGCCAGCTGCCCGGCACGGCCAGGCGCACCCAGGCCCGGGTGTCGTGGTGGCTACCGGCAACTTCGGTGTTCGCGCGCTCTTCCATCAGCCAGCGGTGCAGGCGGGCGTAGTGCTGCGGGTGGTGCTGCCGGGTCCAGGCCAGGCCCACGAGGTCGGCAAAACCTTCTTCGCGGCGTGTCGCCTGCATCTCCAGCCAGGCGGCATGGTCTGCCGGCGCCAGGGCCTCGGGCACACGCGCTGCGAAGCCCGCCGGCAGGCCATACCAGGCGCCGTCGAGGTAACGCCGGCAATGGCCCAGTTCATGGGCGGCCATCAGCGCCAGCGTGGCGTCGGCCAGATCGGGTTCGAGGCGGTCCAGCGTGGCCTGCGCCTCGGGGTTGCCGCGCATCGACAGCACCACCTTGCAGCGGCCTTCGATGAAGGCCAGCGCCAGCGGCGGCGCGCCGGGTGTGGGCTGCGGCTGCACCACCACGTCGACCGGCAGCTTGGCATCGCGAGCGAAGGTCAGCACCGGCCAGATGCCCTTGAGCCAGCGCTGTTCGGTGGCGGTCAGTTCGGACGCGCCGCTGGGCATAGCGGCGAGCAACAGCAACAAGGCGGCGAGGATGGTCTGCACGGGAGGTGTCTCCTGGTTGAGACATCTTCGGTGCCCACGGGCCCGGATTTGAGCCCTGGCCGCACACGGCGGCGGTGAATCAGTGCAATCGGCCGCGTTTTCCCGATCCAGGCGCCGGCCCGGACGCGGGCTTGGGCGTCGGTTCGGAGACGAGCTTGGCGTCGGCGCTGGCCAGCAAGGCCTTGCCGCTGACGCCGGCGAACAGCTGCGCCGCACGCACCTTGATCTCGAGCAGTTCGCTCGCGCTCACCGAATACTGGCCGGTGACCTTGTTGACGTCGACGCGGAACTCGACGTCCTTGCCGTTGTGCGACAGCACGCCGCTGGTGAACTCGTACTCGTCGCTTTCGAACGGGAAGTTGCCTTCGCCGATATCGGGGTCGTCGTACTCGACGCGGCCGATCTCGCCGCTGGCCAGGTCGAGCAAGCCCTTCGACGTGATGACCTCTTCGCTGAGTTCATCGGTGATGACGATCGGTACCTTCAGATTCACGGCGCACACCTTGCGGGTTCAAAGCCGGATTGTCTCAGGCCTCAGGCCTTGAAATACACCGACTGCTGGCTGCTGGCCAGCAGCTCGCCGCCATCGCTCCAGACCTCGGCATGCTGGTCGAAGAAACCCTGCGCAAAACGCTGGCCGCGCGCGACGCCGAGCACCGGGCGTGTGCCCTGCGCCGCCAGCGCCGTGGCGCCGGCGTGGAAGTGAACCGTCATCGACACCGTGCCGGCCGGGGTGAACGTGCCGCGGCGGCGGAAGATGCGCGGGTAGAAGGCGTCGCACAGCGCGGTCAGCGCCAGCGCGTCCAGCGGCCGCGGCGGTTCGTCGCGGATCCACAGCGCGGTGAGCGAATCGTCGGCCAGGGCCGGTGCCGCCGTCGGCGCGAACCGCACCCAGGGGCCGTGCACGAAGCGCATCTCGTAGCGTTCGGGCCAGACGACACGCCCTGGCGCCGGCGTCACCGCCACCTCGGCGGCCGGCGGCACGGCCGGCGCCACGAGTTCGGCGCTGGCCCAGGTGTCGCGGCGGATGGCGAACACCGCGGTGGCCGTCGTCGTGACCTCGCCGCCCTGGTGCAGCGTGATGATCCAGTGCTGCGTCGTCCGGGTCGTGCGCACCGGCCGGGCGTCGACGCGGAAGGCGCCGTCGACCAGCGCGCCGGCGTAGTTGACGGTCAGTGCCAGCGGCTCGCCCAGGCGCTGCGGGTGGACCCAGGCGGCGTTGAGCAGCGTCGCCGCGGTGATGCCGCCGAACGGCCCGACCATGTTGGCCCAGGCCGGGTGCGTGGCGCCGTCACCTGCGGCGCTCAGCGCGATGGCTTCGTCGAATGGATGGTGGGTCATCAGGCAAGCTCCGTGCTCATGCCGTGGCGCTCCTGCCGACCCAGCGCGTGAGCGTCTCGCGCAGCTTGTCGGCGTCGATGGGCTTGGTGAGAAAATCGTCCATGCCGGCGGCCATCGCCGCGTGTCTTTCGCTGACCAGCGCTGCCGCGGTGAGCGCAATGATGGGCAGCTTGCGGCCCGACTCGCGGTAGCGCAGCATCTTCGTCGCTTCGTGGCCGCTCATCACGGGCATCTGCACGTCCATCAGCACGGCGTCGAAGGGCTGGCCGACGCTGTGTGCACGTTCCACCGCATCCACCGCCTGGCGCCCGTCGCTGGCCTGTTCGACCCGCACGCCCCAGCGTTCGAGCAGGGCCACCGCGATCAGCATGTTCACCGGGTTGTCCTCGACCATCAGCACATGGGCGCCGCGCAGCTGCCGTTCGGGGCCGGCGCCGCCGGGCGGCGCGGCGGCCGGCGCCAGGCTGGTGGGCAGCGGCAGTTCGGCCCAGAAGACGCTGCCGCGGCCGGCGTCGCTGTGCACGCCGACCTCGCCGTCCATCAGCAGCGCCAGTTCGCGGCAGATCGACAGGCCCAGCCCGGTGCCGCCGTAACGCCGGGTGGTCGATTCGTCGGCCTGGGTGAAGGGGCGGAACAGCCGCGCCTGCGTCTCGCGGTCGATGCCGGGGCCGGTGTCGTGCACCTCGAAGGCCACACGGTCGCCGCCGGCGCGGCGCACGACGATGCGCACACCGCCCTCGGCGGTGAATTTCAAGGCGTTGCTGAGAAAGTTGCTGAGGATCTGGCGCACCCGCAGCGGGTCGCCGCTGACGGTGCCGTCCAGGCCGGGGCCGAGCTCCAGCGTCAGCGGCAGGTCGCGCGCCGCGGCCAGCGTGGCGTAGGCGCGCTGCACCGCGCGCAGCAGGTCGCCCAGGTGGAACGGCGTGCGTTCGACCAACAGATGCCCGGCCTCGATCTTCGACAGGTCGAGGATGTCCGAGATGATGCCGGCCAGGCTTTGTGCGCTGTCGGCGATCTGCTCCAGGTACTGGTTGCGGCGCGTCGTTTCAAGCCCGGGGTCGCGCGCCAGCTGCGCCAGATGCAGCATGCCGTTCAGCGGCGTGCGCAGTTCGTGGCTGGTGTTGGCGAGGAAGGCGCTCTTGGCGCGGCTGGCGGCCTCGGCGGCGTCGCGCGCGGTGGCCAGGTCGGTCTCGAAGCGGCGCCGTTCCGTCACGTCTTCGACGATCCAGATCGTGCCACCCTTGGCCGGATGTGTGGGGTCGATGGCCTTGGCCAGCAGCCGCGCCAGGAAGGTGCTGCCGTCGCGCCGTTTCATCACACGCTCCAGCTCAACCTGCTCGCCGCGCAGCAGCGGCGGGCCGACGATGGCGCCGACCTCGGCATAGGCCTCGTCGCTGGCCCAGACGACCTGGCCGGGTTTGCCGACCAGGCCGCCGGGCAGCCAGCCGTACATCTGCTCGAACGCAGGATTGGCGAGCACAAACTCGCGATCGCGCGTGACGGCGATGCCGATCGAAGCGTTTTCGAGGATGGCCTCGCGTTCCAGCCGCGTGCGCTCGGTTTCGCTGACGTCGCGGGCGTTGATCACCAGGTACTCGCGCCGGTCCATCACGAAGCGTGCACCCGAGACCAGCATCGAGGTCACGCCGCCGGTCTTGGTGTTGAAGCGCGTCGGCATGTCGGTGACGCTGCCACGCTGCTTCACTTCGGAGGTGAAACGCTGGCGGTCGCCGGGGTGGTGCCAGATGCCGAGTTCGACCGAGGTTCTGCCGACGACCTCGGCGCTGCTGTAGCCGGTGAGGCGCTCGAAGGTGGTGTTGACCATCGCATAGCGCCCGGTGCTCATGTCGGTGAGCGTGATGACGTCGGGGCTGGTCGCCACCAGGTGCGACAGCAGCGCTTCGGAGCGGCGCACCGCTTCCTCGGCGGCGCGGCGTTCGGTGTCGTCGATGTAGATCGAGAGTGTGCACGGGCCACCGGGCGCACACACGCGCACGCCGGTGCCGCGCACCGAGAGGCGGCGGCCGTTGCGCAGCAGCAGCCGGAAATCGGTGACCGGCAGCGCCGTGCCCAGCGGCTGTTCGGCGAGTTCGTCCATGCGGCGGCGCGCACGTTCACGCGAGTCGCCGCTTTCGTAGGCGGCGAGCAGGTCGCGGCCGCGCATCGTCTCCAGCGAGTCGAAGCCGAACATCTGCAGCGCCGCCGGGTTGGCGTCGACGATGCGGTTGTCGCGGTGCAGCACCAGCGGCGTCGGGATGCGCGCAAACAGATCCTGGTAGCGCGTCTCGGTGGCGGCCAGCGCCTGGCGCGCCGCGATCTCGTCGCTGACGTTGCGCGCCACGCCCCAGTAGCCCTTGAAGACACCGCGTTCGTCGAAGCGCGGTTCGCCGCTGATCATGAAGGTCAGCAGGCGGCCGTTGGCGGCTGTCCACAGCACCTGGCGGTCGCGGAAGGGCACACGGGTGTCGAGGTCGGCCAGCAGCGCGTCGAGTGTCTCGCCGTCGCAGCCGAACTGCGGCATTTCCCAGGGCATGCGGCCGAGGCCGTCGTCCAGCGTCATCGCGCGACCGTCGTCGCGCTGGTCGCTGGCGGTGACGAGGCGGTAGTCCTGGTCGATCTCCCAGTAGGCGTCGGCGGCGATACCGAGCAGGCCGCGGAAACGCTGTTCGCGGTCGTCGGCCGAACGCACGTAGCGCGCCACGACGTAGGCGATGAGCACGCCGCCGGCCAGGCCCACGGCCACCGTCATCAGGTGCACCAGCAGGCGCAGCGTGTCGCCGATGGGTGCGCCGGCCGGTGGGCCGAGCCGTGGGCCGAGCAGGTGCACCGCCAGCAGCGCCAGCACCGACAGCCCGGCCAGCGCCAGGCCGAGGCGGCGGCTGGCCGCCGTGCAGAGCAGGCAGACGAAGATGCCGTAGAAAGCGTGGCCGGGCGAGCCCAGGCCCCAGCCCAGCAGCAGCGAGGTGCCGGCGATGGCCAGCGTGGCGGCGACGAGCACGCAGAACATCGCCAGCTCGGTGGCGCCGCGGCGCACCCGCATGGCGGCCAGCGCCACCAGCGCCACCGCGGCGAAGGCCGCCACCGCCCAGCCGCGTTGCGGGCCCGACAGGCCCGGCGGCAGCAGCGACAGCAGCAGCGCCGCCAACGCTGCCACCGCGGTGGCGATGCTGAAGAAATAACGTGCGATCAGCTCGCGCACGCCGCGCCGCGCATCCGCGGCCCGCCGCACCGGCGGCCGCGGCACGGGGTGCAGAGCGGTGTCGTCGGGCGAGGGCTCGTACAAGGCAGACTCAGGCGCTGCCGCGTGCCTGCTGCAATGCGGCCCGTGTGGCCAGCGCCACCTGGCGCGCGGCGCTGGCGAAGTCGTCGCCGCTGCTGGCGTAGAGCACGGCGCGCGACGAATTCACGATGATGGGTCCGCCGGGTGTGCCGTGCGTGCCGGCACGCCAGCCGGCGCGCACCGTGGCGGCGGCGTCGCCGCCCTGGGCGCCGACACCGGGGATCAACAGCGGCAGCGTCGGTGCGATCTGGCGCACGCGGGCGATCTCTTCGGGGTAGGTGGCACCCACCACCAGGCCGATCTGGCCGCCGTGGCTCCACTCGCCTGCCGCCATTCTGGCGATGCGCTCGTACAGCAGCTCGCCACTTTCGAGCCGCTGCGCCTGCAGATCGGCGCCGCCGGGGTTGCTGGTGCGGCACAGCAGGATCAGGCCGCGGTCGTCGTAGCGCCGGTAGGGTTCGATCGAGTCGAAGCCCATGAACGGGCTCAGCGTCACCGCGTCGGCCTGGTAGCGCTCGAAGGCTTCGCGTGCGTACTGCTCGGCGGTGCTGCCGATGTCGCCGCGTTTGGCGTCCAGGATCACCGGCACGCCGGGCGCGTTGCGGCGGATGTGGGCCATCAGCCGTTCGAGCTGGTCTTCGGCGCGGTGGGCGCCGAAATACGCGATCTGCGGCTTGAAGGCGCAGACCAGGTCTTTGGTCGCGTCGACGATGGCCGCGCAGAAGTCGAAGATGCGCGAAGCGTCGTGCCGCCAGACGCCGGGAAACTTCGCCGGCTCCGGGTCGAGGCCGACGCAGAGCAGCGACGCGTTGCGTGCGGTGGCCGCGGCCAGGGTGTCGGTGAATTTCATGTGTCTTGTTTTCTATGCCCGGCGCTTCATGCCCGGCTTGCGAGTTGCGCCGCCAGGCCGGTGTAGCTGCCGGGCGTCATCGCCTTGAGCCGGTCTCGTTCGGTTGTCGGCAGTTCCAGTGTGTCGATGAAGGCATGGAAACCTTCGCGCGTGACGGATTTGCCACGCGTCAGGTCTTTCAAGCGCTCGTACGGATTGGGCAGGTTGTGGCGGCGCATCACCGTCTGCACGGCTTCGGCCAGCACTTCCCAGGCTGAATCCAGGTCTTCGGCGAGCGCGGCTTCGTTGAGTTCCAGCTTCTCCAGGCCACGCAGCAGGCTGTCGTGGCCGAGTACCGCGTAACCCAGCGCGACACCCATGTTGCGCAGCACCGTGCTGTCGGTCAGGTCGCGCTGCCAGCGGCTGATCGGCAGCTTCTGGCTCAGGTGCGTCAGCAGCGCGTTGGCCAGGCCGTAATTGCCTTCGGCGTTCTCGAAGTCGATCGGGTTGACCTTGTGCGGCATGGTGCTGCTGCCGATCTCGCCCGCCTTGGTCTTCTGCTTGAAATAACCCAGCGAGATGTAGCCCCAGACATCGCGGCTCCAGTCGATGAGGATGGTGTTGCAGCGTGTGGTGGCGTCGAACAGCTCGGCCATGTAGTCGTGCGGTTCGATCTGGATCGTGAACGGGTTGAACTGCAGCCCGAGCTGGCCTTCGACGACGCTGCGGCTGAAGGCCTCCCAGTCGAAGTCGGGCCAGGCGGCGATGTGGGCGTTGTAGTTGCCGACCGCGCCGTTCATCTTCGCCAGCATCGGCACCGCCGCGATGCGCTGGCGCGCCACCACCAGCCGCGCCACGACGTTGGCGATTTCCTTGCCCACCGTGGTGGGGCTGGCGGTCTGGCCGTGCGTGCGGCTGAGCATGGGCACGGCGGCGAAGCTGGTGGCCATGCCACGCAGGCGCTCGACCAGGCGGTCGATGGCCGGCAGCAGCACGGTGTCGCGTGCGCTCTTGAGCATCAGCGCGTGGCTGGTATTGTTGATGTCTTCGCTGGTGCACGCGAAGTGCACGAACTCGCCGGCGACCTTCAGCTCGTCGTGCCGTTCGAAGCGCGACTTGAGCCAGTACTCGACCGCCTTGACATCGTGGTTGGTGGTTTTCTCGATGTCCTTGATGGCCTGCGCGTCGGCTTCCGAGAAGCGCACCACCAGGCCGCGCAGCAGGCCGCGTGCGGCTTCGCTGAGCGGCTGGAATTCTTCGAAACCGGCGTCCGAAAGGGCGACGAACCACTCCACCTCGACCTGCACACGCCGGTGCATGAGGCCGAATTCACTGAGCAGCGGGCGCAGCGCGGCGAGTTTGCCGGCATAACGGCCGTCCAGCGGCGACAAGGCGGTGAGGGCGGACAGGGTCATGGGCAGCAGCTCGGCAACAGGCAAGGCGCGGCGAACGGCAGCCGCGCAGGAGGATCCGCCGATTTTAGGCTGTCGACACCGCTGCTACATTGGTGGCGAGGACTTGCCTTCAATCAGGGAGAGAGAACATGGACGCGACCACGCCACAGAGCGGGTACCGTCTGCCGATCCGCTTCGTCGGTTCGGGCAGCGAGTACTTCCGCATCTGGATCGTCAACCTGCTGCTGACGCTGGTGACACTGGGCCTGTACTACCCGTTCGCCAAGGTGCGGCGGCTGCGCTACTTCCACGGTGCCACCGAGGTGGGCGGCGACCCGCTGTCGTTCCACGGCGACCCGTGGAAGATGCTGCGCGGCTACCTGCTGGTCGCCGCGCTGGTGGTGGCCTATTCGCTGGCGGGGTGGTTCTCGCCGGCGGCGGGCGCCATCGCATTCGTGGCCGTCGCCGCGCTGTGGCCGGCGCTGTGGCAGCTGTCGCTGAAGTTCCGGCTGGCCAATACCGGCTGGCGCGGGCTGCGTTTCGGTTTTACCGGCAGCCGCGGCGGTGCCTACCTGGCCTGGCTGCCGCTGGCGCTGCCGGGCGTGTTGTTCGGCGCGCTCGTGCTGCTGCTGGCGCCGGCGCAGCGGGGTGCCGCGGCCGCGGAACCCGCTGTGGCCGGCATCCTGCTGATCGCCGCGCTGCCGCTGGTGATGCTGCTGGCGCTGCCGGCGCAGCTGTGGTGGCTGAAGCGTTACCAGCAGCGGCACTACCGGCTCGGCGGCGAAAAGTCGCGTTTCGAGGTCGGCCTGGGCGCGGCCTACGGGCTGGCGCTGCGGCTGTTCGGCATGTCGATGTTGTTCGGCCTGTTGCTCGCCATCGGCGTTGCCTTGTTCACGACCCTGCTGCGCGGCGCGTTCGAGACCCACCAGCCGCCGGATGGCCCGCCGGTGGCCGCGCTGCTGAGCGCCGCCCTCGTCTTTGTGCTGCTGCAGGCGACCTGGGGCGCCTACCTGCTGTCGCGGCTGCAGAACCTGGTCTGGAACCGAACCCGCAGCGAACATCTGCACTTCGAGAGCCGGCTGACCTTCCGCCGCCTGGCGCCGCTGACGCTGCGCAACTGGCTGCTGACGATCGCCACGCTCGGCCTGTACCTGCCGTTTGCGCAGGTCGCAACCGCGCGGCTGCGGCTCGAATCGGTGACGGCGCTGAGCGCCACCGACCCGGCGCTGCTGCTGCAGCACGCCGGCGGCGGCGCCGACGATGCCAGCGGCGACGCCGCGGCCGACCTGCTGGGCATCGACCTCGGGCTGTGATCGACGCGCTCTACTTCGACGGCCGCAGCGCCGCGGCGCGGCCGGTGCGGCTGCGTATCGAAGACGGCGCGCTGGTGCTGCAGGAAGCTGGGGCCGCATCCGAAAGCGGGGCCGAATCGCGCTGGCCGCTGGCCGCCGTGCAATGGCCCGAGCGCACGCGCCACGGCCAGCGGCTGATCCACCTGCGCGGCGGCGGCACGCTGCGGGTGCCCGACAGCGCGGCGTTCGATGCCTGGCGCGGCGACGGCGGCGACGGCGCCGGCAGCTGGGTCGTGCGCGCGCAGCAGAACTGGCGCGCCACGCTGGCGGCCGTGCTGGGGCTGGTGGTGGTGGCCGCCGCCGGCTTCGTCTGGGGTGTGCCACTGGCGGCGCGCACGCTGGTGGCGGCGCTGCCGACGACGGTCGACGCCGAGATCGGCGACGCGGTGCTGGCCCAGATCGAACAGCGCTGGCTGCGCCCGACGGCGCTGCCGCAGGCGCGCCGCGACGCGGTGCGGCACGCGTTTGTCGAGGCGGTCGCCGCAGCCTACCCGGCCGGCGACGCGCCGCGCTGGCGGCTGTATTTCCACGCCGCCGACAAGCGCCTGGGCGCCAACGCGCTGGCGCTGCCGGGCGGTGCCATCGTCATCACCGACGCCATGGTCGACGCGCTGCAGGGCGCCGACGATACGCTGGTCGGTGTGCTCGCGCACGAGCTCGGCCACCTGCGGCAGCGCCACGGCATGCGGGCGCTGGTGCAGGTGTCGCTGGTGGGCGCGGCAGCCGGTGTTGCGTTCGGCGACTTCAGCAGCGTGCTGGCCGGCGTGCCGGCGGTGCTGGGCCAGCTGGCCTATTCGCGCGACGCCGAACGCGAGGCCGACGCCGAGGCGGCGCGTGTGCTGAAAGCCGCGGGCCGCTCGCCGAAAGCGATGCTGCTGCTGTTCGACCGGCTGCGGCCGCAGCCCGGCGAGGGCTCCGCCTTGGCGATCGCGTTCGCCAGCCACCCGATGGACGAGGAGCGCAAGGCCTTCTTCCGGGCCGCTGCCGATTGACCGTCGGGAATGCCTCTTGCTTAATCGCCGGCACCGCACAACACGAGGAGATGCCATGTCCCTGTCCCGCCGCCAGACGCTGGCCATCACCCTGTTGGCTGCAGCCGCGGCCGCACCGGCCTTTGCGCAAACCAAGCTCAAGGTCGCCGCGATCTACACCGTGCCGGTGGAACAGCAATGGGTCAGCCGCATCGACAAGGCACTGAAGGCGGCCGTTGCACGCGGCGAGATCGAGTACGTGTTCAGCGAAAACGTCGCCAACGCCGACTACGAACGGGTGATGCGCCAGTACGCCGAGAAGGGCAACACGCTGGTGGTGGGCGAGTCGTTTGCCGTTGAGGCCGCGGCGCGCAAAGTGGCCAAGGACTACCCGAAGATCAGCTTCCTGATGGGCAGCTCGGGCAAACCGCAGGAACCCAACTTCGCCGTCTTCGACAACTACATCCAGGAGCCGGCGTACCTGTCGGGCATGGTCGCCGGCGGCATGAGCAAAAGCGGCAAGATCGGCATGGTCGGCGGCTTCCCCATTCCCGAAGTGAACCGGCTGATGAACGCCTTCATCGCCGGCGCCAGGGAAACCAACCCGAAGGCCGAGTTCACCGTGACCTTCATCAACAGCTGGTTCGACCCGCCCAAGGCCAAGGAAGCCGCCTTCGCAATGATCGACAAGGGCGCCGACGTCTTGTATGCCGAACGTTTCGGCGTCAGCGACGCGGCCAAGGAAAAGGGCAAGTTGGCCATCGGCAACGTCATCAACACCCAGGACAAGTACCCCGACACGGTGGTCGCTTCGGCGCTGTGGCACATGGAGCCCACCATCGACGCCGCGCTGAAGGCGGTGAAGGCCGGCGCCTTCAAGGCCGAGGACTACGGCAAGTATTCGACGATGAAGTTCAAGGGTTCCGAACTGGCGCCGTTGGGCACGTTCGAGAAGAAGATTCCCGCCGATGTCGTGGCCAAGGTGAAGGCCAAGGAAAAGGCCATCGCCGATGGCAGCTTCACCGTGAAAGTCGACGACAGCCAGCCCAAGCCGGGCGCGAAGTAGGCGTCAGGAGGGGCTCAGGACAACAGCACCCAGAGCCCGACGCCGACCAGCGCCAAGCTCATGGTGATGCCGTAGAGCAGGCTCACCAGCGCGGCGCGCAGCAGCCGCGGCCACCAGCGGCCGCCGTAGACCCGCCGCATCGCCAGCAGCGTGTACACCGGCACGGCGACCACGGCAGCGAAGACGACAGGCCCGAGCTCGGTCAACACCAGCGCCAGCATCAGGAACCAGAAAGCGTGCACGTGCAAGGCGAAGACCAGGTGTTCGGTGTAGCGCAGCCCGCGGTTGCGGTAGACCAGCCGCAGCCACAGCGCAAAACTCGGCAGCAGCACGAACATCGCCGCGCCGACGTTGCCCACGAAACGTTCGCCCATCGCCTCGACCTGCTCCTTGATGGCTTTCGGGTCGATGTCGATGTGGCGCTGCAGCCGCTTGCACACCCATTGCGGCAGGTTCTCGCAGAAATAGACGCCATCGCGCAGCCCGGCGGAGCCGCCGACGAGGTTGATCGTCATCGACTTCGGCCGCTCCTTCTGCAGCGCGTCGTCCTGCACCTGGAACTGCACCGCCGTGAGTGTGCGCATGACCAGCAGCACGATGACGCTGATCGTCAGGTACAGCCGCAGCGGCAGCACGTAGTGTCTGCGGCGGCCAGCCAGGTACTGCTTCGTCAGCGCGCCGGGTTGTGTCAGCAGCAGCTTCAGCGTGCGCCAGAGCGCACCTTCGGTGGAGAAATAGGCGCCGCCGAACTGCTGCAGGAATTCACCCAGGCGCGGTGGCCGCACATTGCTTTCCTGGCCGCAGGCGGGGCAGAACTTCGGCCGCGGTTCGGCGAAGGGCTCGTTGCAGTTCAGGCAGGTGTCCGGCATGTCTCGCGCAATGATGTCATGGGCTGTTGCGCATGAACGCACCCGTGCTGCGCCTGCAAGGCATCAGCAAGTCGTTCGGCCCGCTGGTGGCCAACGACGCCATCTCGCTCGACCTGGCGCGTGGCGAGGTGCTGGCGCTGCTGGGCGAAAACGGTGCCGGCAAGAGCACGCTGGTGTCGATCCTGTTCGGGCACTACGTGGCCGACGCCGGCAGCATCGAAGTCGACGGCCGGCCGCTGCCACCGGGCCAGCCCAGGGCCGCGCTGGCGGCGGGCATCGGCATGGTGCACCAGCACTTCACGCTGGCCGACAACCTCAGCGTGCTCGACAACGTGATGCTCGGCACCGAACCGCTGTGGTGGCCGTTCTCGCGCCGCAGCGCAGCGAAACAACGGCTGCTGGCCACCGCGCAGCGTTTCGGCCTGCAGGTGAACCCCGACGCGCGGGTGGCCGACCTCTCGGTGGGTGAACGCCAGCGCGTTGAGATCCTGAAGGCGCTGCACCGCGGCGCGCGGGTGCTGATCCTCGACGAGCCCACCGCGGTGCTGACGCCGCAGGAAAGCGAGTCGCTGTTCCAGACCCTGGCGCAGATGGTGGCGCAGGGTCTGTCCATCATCTTCATCAGCCACAAGCTCGGCGAGGTGCTGCGGGTGTCGCACCGCATCGCCGTGCTGCGTGCCGGCAGGCTGGTGGCCGTGCTGCCGACCGCCGGCGCCAGCCAGGCCGGCCTGGCCGAGGCGATGGTCGGCCGCAACGTGGCGCCGCCGGTGAAACGCCGGCATGCCGCCGGTGCGCTGGTGTGTGAAGTGCCGGGCACGCCGCTGCGCTTGCATGCCGGCGAGATCACGGCCATCGCCGGTGTCGCCGGCAATGGCCAGCAGGCGCTGGCCGAGCGGCTGTGTGGTGAAGGCGGGAGCGCCGTGCTGCTGGACGGCCGCGCGCTGCAGCCGACACCACGCGCGTTTGTCGCCGCCGGCGTTGCGCGCGTCCCCGAAGACCGCCATGCGGTGGGTGTCGTCGGCGACTTGCCGCTGTGGGAAAACGCGGTGCTGGAACGTTATGCGACACCGGCGTTTGCGCGCCGCGGTGTCATCCGCCGTGGCGCGGCCCGGGCCCATGCACAAGACCTGGTCGAACGTTTCGACGTGCGCGGCGGCGGTGTCGACACGGCCACGCGTGCACTCTCGGGCGGCAACATGCAAAAGCTGATCCTCGGCCGCGCGTTGGGCCATGGCACACCCAGGCTCATCGTCGCGAACCAGCCGACCTGGGGCCTGGACATCGGCGCCGTCGCCTATGTGCACCAGCAACTGCTCGACGCCTGCGCCGCCGGCAGCGCGCTCCTGCTGATCAGCGAAGACCTCGACGAGATCTTCGCGCTGGCCGACCACGTCGCGGTCATGCACGCCGGTGTCATCGGCACGCCGCGCCGCGCCGCGGACTGGACGCTGGCCGAGATCGGCCTGGCGATGGCCGGCGCCCAGCATGCGGCTTGAACGCCGCAGCGAAACCTCCGCGGCGCTGCTGCTGGCGGCGCCGCTGGGCGCCATCGTCTTCACGCTGCTCATCACCTCGCTGCTGGTGGCCTGGGCCGGCGCGCCGGTGGGCCAGGCCTACGCGCTGCTGCTCGAAGGCGGCTTCGGCTCGCGGCTGGCGATCACCGAGACGCTGACACGTGCGACGCCACTGATCTTCACCGGCCTCTCGGCGGCTGTGGCTTTCCGGGCGCGGCTGTTCAACATCGGCGCCGAAGGCCAGCTCTATGCCGGCGCGCTGGCGGCCGTCGCCGTGGGCGGCTTGCATCGCGGCGCTGGTTTTGCGTTGTCGCCCTGGCTGCTGTTCCCGGCGATGGTGGCCGCGGCCGCTGTCGCAGGCGCGCTGCTGCTGCTGGGCCCGGCGCTGCTGAAGAGCCGGCTCGGTGTCGACGAGGTCGTGACGACGCTGCTGCTGAACTTCATCGTGCTGCTCGTCGTCTCGGCGCTGCTCGACGGTGCGATGAAGGACGCGACGGCGATGGGCTGGCCGCAGAGCGTGGCGCTGCAAGAGGCGCTGCAGCTCGACAAGCTGATCGCACGCAGCCGTGTGCACACCGGGCTGCTGTTGGCGCTGGCGCTGGCCGTGGCGTTGTGGGCGCTGCTGAAGTTCACGACACTCGGCTTCGAGATCCGCGCCGTTGGTGCCAACCCACGCGCAGCGCGGTTCGCCGGCCTGCCGGTGGCAGCGACCGCGGTGAAGGTGGCCTTGCTCTCGGGTGCATTGGCGGGGCTTGCCGGCGCAGTGGAGGTGGCGGGCCGCACCGGCTACGTCACGCTCGACATGAGCCCGGGTTATGGCTACAGCGGCATCGTCATCGCGATGCTGGCGATGCTGCACCCGCTGGGTGTCGTGGCCGCGGCGGTGTTCGTCGCCGGCATGCTGGTCGGCGCCGACAGCATGAGCCGCGCGGTGGCGGTGCCGACCTACATCGCCGAAGTGATCAACGCCACGGCGCTGATCGCGATGCTGGTGGCGACGATGTTCACGCAGTACAGGCTGCGGCGATGAGCGCGGCTGCTTGCGGCCCAGAGCGGTCGTCTGAAAGCGGGAGGCATCGGTCGGCGCGAGAGCGCTGCGGCGGGGTGCCCTGTTGCGTTCATGTCCCCCGGGCCGGTTCACTCTCTGGGCGCTTCGGGTCGCGCCGAACCGGCCCTCCTCCTTTACTTCACTCCACAGGGCACCCCACCACAGCGCTCCGGGCACCACCGGGGCAGGCGCCGACCGGGGCATGCAGCAATGCTGCCCTGCGGAGGATGTCGGGTGAGCGGCGCAGCGAAGTAAAGGAGGAGGGCCGGTTCGGCGCGGCCCGAAGCGAACAGGCGGTGAACCGGCCCGGGGGACATGAGCGGAGCCGCTCACCGGACAGCCTCCGCGCGCGCCGGCCGTCGCACGTGTCAAGGCTTCCTGGGATGACCGCAACGGGCAGCAAGCCGCCCTTCACGCACCGCACATCCGCACCATGAGCAGCACTCTCGACCTCGTCCTGGCGGCCCCCTTCTGGGTCGCCGTGCTGCGCATCGCGACGCCGCTGATTCTGGGCACGCTGGGTGTGCTGCTGTGCGAACGTGCCGGTGTCCTGAACCTCGGCATCGAAGGCATCATGGTCGCCGGCGCGTTTGCCGGCTGGCTTGCGGTTTACCAGGGCGGCGGTCTCTGGACCGGCGTGCTGGTGGCCGCGCTCGTCGGCGCGGCCTTCGGGTTGCTGCACAGCATGCTCGCGGTGCTGCTGGGTTTGTCGCAGCATGTCGCCGGCCTGGGCATCACGCTGCTGGCCACGGCGCTGGCGAGTTTTGCCTACCGCGTGAGTTTCCCCAAGGTCGACAGCCCGCCGACGATTGAACCCTTCGCGCCGATGGCGGGGCTGCCGCTGCCGGTGCTGAACGCGCAGACGCCGTTGACGCTGCTGGCCCTGGCGCTGGTGCCGGTGATCGCCTGGGTGCTGCTGCGCACGCCGCTCGGGCTGGCGCTGCGCATGGTGGGCGAAAACCCGGCCGCGGCCGAAGGCCAGGGTTTGAGCGTGCTGCGGCTGCGCACCGGCGCGGTGGTCGCGGGCTCGGCGCTGATGGGCGTGGCCGGCGCCTTCCTCACGCTGTCGGCGTTCAACGCCTTCTACTTCAACATGGTCAACGGCCGCGGCTGGGTCTGCGTGGCGCTGGTGGTGTTTGCGTCGTGGCGGCCCGGCAAGGCGCTGCTGGGTGCGTTGCTGTTCGCTTTCTTCGACGCGCTGCAGCTGCGGCTGCAGCAGGCTGGCGGCGGCATTGCGGGCTTCAGCGGCATCGAGCTGCCCTACCAGGTCTACCTGATGCTGCCGTATGCGATGGCCATCGTCGCGCTGGTGCTGGTGGCGCGGCGCGCGGCCTATCCGCAGGCCTTGATGAAACCCTACCGCCAGGGTGAACGTTAGCGTCGGCGGGTGAAGCAATGCAAAGCCGGCGCGCCCGTGTCGGCGGGTGGTGGGCGGCAGCCGTTGGCTGGGCAGGTCCACTCGACACGACGAGGCTTGCCATGAACGCCCTCCCCATCTCGCGCAGCGGCGCTGCGCTGGCCCTGGCCGCCACTTTGCTGTCAGGCTGCATCGTCGTACCGGCGGGGCCGCCGCACGGCGGCGGCGTCGTGGTCGGCGTCGCGCCGCCGGCGCCGCAGGTCGAGGTCTACGGCCCGCCGCCTGCCGTGGGTTATGTCTGGATCGGCGGTTTCTGGAACTGGGTCGGCAACCGCCACGTCTGGGTGCCGGGCCACTGGGATGCACCGCGCCGCGGTTACCGCTGGGCGCCGTACCGCTGGGCGCCGATCAGCGGCGGCTGGCGGCTGGATCCGGGCCGTTGGGAGCGCGAAGGCCGCTGACGGCCGCTGACGGCCATCGACGGCAACCGTTGAACTGCGCCGGCACTACCGGCCATTTCAAGTTCAAGTGCGCCGGGCCGACAGCAGATGACCGGGCGGCCCCTTTTGGCCCGCCCGCGCCTGCACGCGCCCATGGCCTTGTCCGTCAACACCAATCTCGCTTCGCTCGCTGCGCGCCACGCGCAGGATGCGGCGGCGTCGGCGTTGCAGAAGACGGTCCAGCGGCTGTCGTCGGGCCTGCGCGTGAACAGCGCACGCGACGACGCGGCCGGCCTGGCCATCGCAGAACGCTGGACGAGCCGGCTGCGCGGCGGCCAGCAGGCGGCGCGCAACGTCAACGACGGGCTCTCGCTGCTGCACACCGCCGACGGCGCCCTGGGTGTGATGAGTGAACGCCTGCAGCGCATGCGCGAGCAGGTGGTGCAGGCGATGAACGGCAGCAACGGCCAGGCCGACCGCGCCTCGCTCGACAACGACGTGCAGCAGCAGCGCGCCGAACTCGACCGCATCGCCGCCGCCACGCGTTTCAACGGCCGCGCGCTGCTCGATGGCAGCGTCGGCATGGCGCTGTTCCAGGTCGGCGCCGGCAGCGCCGACACGCTGGCGCTGGCGCTCGACACTTCGATGCGTTCGGCCGATCTCGGCGCCATCGCCAGCGCGATCTCGGGCGACCTGCGCAGCTTGAGCGACGGCTCCGGCGGCTACCCGTTTGCCGCCACCTACACCACGGTGCCGATCACGGCGCTGGACTTCTCGCGCCCGGCGGTGGCGTTTGCGCCCGGCAGTTCGCGCACGACGGCAGCGCCGCCCACCGACTACAGCGCTGGCGCTGCGGCGCAGTTCACGGTGGACGGCCGCACGGTGAACCTGACGGCCGACTACGGCAGCCTGGCCGGCGTCGTCGGCGCGGTGCAGAGCCAGCTCGACAGTGCAGCACCCGGCGACTACGTGGTGGCGCAAGACAGCGGCCGGGTGCGCATCACCAAGACCGCTGCGGCCAGCAACAACACGGTGCCTCCAGCGGTCGAGGCGGTCAGCGGCGCCGGCGCCGCGATCTTCGCAGCGTCGACTGGCAGCGCCGGCAACAAGGCCAGCGCGACCACCCGCGCCAGCTTCACGGTCGACAACCGGCGCGTCACGCTGGTGGCCGACCACAGCGGCGATTTCTCGGCGCTGGTGGCCGACATCCAGGCCCAGCTCGATGCCAGCGCACGCGGTGCCTACCGCGTCAGCGGCAGCGAAGCCGGCCTCAGCATCACACGCGTCGTCGGCACCGAGGCGCCGGTGCTGGCCAACTTCCAGGACGCCGGCGCCAGCGTCTTTGCCGCCGGGCCCCGCAGCGGTGTGACGCTCAAGCCCGGCGCGTTGTCGGTGCAGGTGGGCACACGCCCAGCGGTGGCGGTGACGGGCACCTTTGCCACGCCGCAAGCCCTGGCCGCTGCGGTGGCGCAGCAGGTCGGCGGCGGCATCACCACCGTCATCAACGCCAGCACCGGCGCGCTCGAGATCAGCGCCCGCGAGACCCTCACGCTGTCCGGCAGCGCTGCCGAGCCCGGCGGTTCGCTGTCTTTCATGGCGCTGGTCAATCCGGCCACCGGGAGCCTGAACGATGTCGACGCCAGCGGCGCCGACACCGCCCGCCGCGCACTGCTGCGCATCGACGCCGCGATCGACCAGATCAGCAGCCAGCGCAGCCTCTACGGCGCGCTGCAAAGCCGCTTCGAGGCGGTGGCCGCCGGTCTGCTGGTCGACACGACGCTGGCGGCGGCGTCGCGCAGCCGCATCGTCGACGCCGACTTCGCCGCCGAGACCGCCGCCTTGTCGCGCCAGCAGGTGCTGCAGCAGGCGGCGCTGGCGATGCTGGCGCAGGCGAATGTGCAGCCGCGCGACGTGTTGTCGCTGATGCCGCGGCCCTGACGAAAAAACGCCCCGTCGAGACGGGGCGTTGCAAGCGCGCGTGGAGCGGTGGTTCAGCCGCGGCGCCGTTTCGTCGCGGCACCGGCCGCCAGCAGCGCGACCAGCAGCAGCGCCAGCGATTGCGGTTCGGGCACGGCGCCGACGAAGTCGATCGAGATCAGGCCGTTGCCGTAGCCGACACCGCTGAGGGCGAGCTGGTCGTAGCCGGTGTTCCAGGAACCGCCGCCGCCGCCGATGAATGCGCCGTCGCCGCCGGAGTAGCCGCCGCCGCCGCCGCCGCCGCCGCAACCACTCCCGCTGCCGCCGCCGCCGAAGCCGCCGATCGAGGTGCAGTACGACGCCACGGCGGCATCGCTGCCACCGAGCATGCCGTTCGCCCAGGCGAGGCCGCCCTGGCCGTACGAAAGGTCGCTGGCGCCGTTGCCGTAGAAGCCGGCACCGGCGCTGCCGTAGGAGTCGCTGGAGACATCGCCGCCGAGGCCGAGGTCGTCGACCTTGCTGTCGCAGGCCGATGTCGGGCTGCCGCCGCTGCCGAGCACGCCGTAGGCGGTGATCGAGGCGTCGCAGCCGTTCTGGCTGGCATAGGCGCGGATGCCGCCGCCGCCGCCGGCGACGAGCAGCGGCGTGCCGCTGGCGCTGACGAAGAAGCTGCCGCCGCCGCCGCCGCCGTTGTACGAGCCGGCGAAGGAGCTGCCCTCGCCGCCGACGGCGAGCCAGAAGGTGTCGCCAGCGGCGAGGTCGAAGCTGCCGGTGATCGAGGCACCGCGGCCGCCGACAAAACTGCCGCCGTCGATGGTGCCGTGGCCGCCCTGCGCGCCCACCGCCGTGACGACGTAGGTGCCGGCAACCGCGGCGGTGAAGCTCTGCATTGCGCCGCTGTAGCCGAACACGACGGGGGCCGCCAATGCAGGCAGGGACAGGGTGGCCAGGGCCAGGGCGCCGATGCGCAAGCTCTTCAGAAGATGCATGTGAGTTTCTCTTTGGTTCTGGGGATTGACTGAACGCAAAGTTACAAATGCAGCTTCCATGCCAGAGATAAAAATCCTTCTATTTCAATGAGTTAGAAGAAACTCCAAAAATCAACCTCATGAACTTGTAAACAAAAGCGGCAGTCGATTCCTACCGCATTTGCGGTGGTGAGCGATCACTGCGCAGCGTGCACGGCGGCCATGAAGGCGCCCAGTTTCGCGGCGTCCAGGCGGCCGTCGCTGCGCACGCTGCTGCACAGGTCCAGCCCGTGCGGCAGCACGGTGCGGATGGCTTCGGCCACGTTGTCGGCGCGCAGGCCGCCGGCCAGGAACAGCGGCAGCGGCAACACGGCGTCGCGGATGCGGCGGCTGGTGGCCCAGTCGTGCACGCGGCCGGTGCCGCCAAGCTGTTTCACCGCCAGGTGCGGGTTGCCCGAGTCGAGCAGCAAGGCGTCGACGAAGGGCGCGGCGGCCGCCGCCTCGGTGATAGACGCATCGCCGCTGACGTGGATCACCTGTACCAGCTTCACACCCGGGCACAGCGTGCGCAGCCGGCGCAGGTGCGCGTGCGGCACGTGGTCGACCAGCTGCAGCGCCGTGGTGCCGGCAGCCGCATGCTGGGCTGCGATGGCATCGGCGTCGGTGCGCGCGGTAAGCAGAAAGGTTTCGGTGGCAGCGGGCATCGCAGCGGCGATGGCCGCGATGCTGGCGTCGTCAATGACCCCCGGTCCGCTGGGCATCGCCGAAACCAGGCCCAGCACCGCGGCGCCATGTTGCACCGCCAGCCGCGCTTCTTCGATGCTGGCGATGCAGCAGATCTTGACGACGGTCATCGTGGTCAGCCTGTGACGGTGGCGTGCAACCACGGCGGCGCGGGCAGCGCCCCGGCCGAGAGCGTGAACGCGGCCTGCAGCGCGGCGGCTGCGGCATCGGCGGCGGCGGCGCTGGCGGCGTGCACGGTGGCCAGCGCTTCGCCGCGCTGCAGCTGCGCGCCGAGGCCGCACACGGCGCTGAAGCCGACCCGCGGATCGACCGCGTCGCCATTGCGCCGACGGCCACCTCCCAGCGCCACCACCGCGACGCCGACAGCCCGCACGTCGATGGCAGTGACGAAACCGGCCTGCAGCGCCGGCACCGGCCGCTGCACCGGGGCGGCGGGCAGCTGCGCGTCGTGCAGCACATCGGCCGGGCCGCCGAGGGCCGCTACCATGCGTGCAAAACGTTCGGCAGCCGCGCCGCTGGCCAGGGCCTGGCGCGCAGCGGCCAGCGCCGCGCCGGTGCTGGCGAACAGGCCGCCCAGGTGCAGCAGCTGTGCGCTCAAACCCAGCGTTACGTCGATGAGGCGGGCATCGGCGCCGGGCCGGCCGAGCAAGGCGTCGATGGATTCACGCACTTCGAGCGCGTTGCCGGCCGTGCTGCCCAGCACCTGGGCCATGTCGGTGATGAGCGCGGTGGCGGGCAAACCGGCGCCACACGCCACCTGCACCAGGCTGGTTGCGAGTTCGCGCGCCTGCGTCATGTCTTGCGTGAAGGCGCCGCTGCCGACCTTGACATCGAGCACCAGCGCCTGCAGCCCGGCAGCGCGTTTTTTGCTCAGGATGCTGGCGGTGATGAGCGGCACACTTTCCACCGTCGCGGTGACATCGCGGATGGCATACAGCCGCCGGTCCGCCGGCGCCAGCCGGGCCGAGGCGCCGACGATGGCGCAGCCGACATCACGCAACACGGCGGTCAGCCGTTCGGCGCTCTGGTCGACCGTGTAGCCAGGCAGCGCTTCGAGCTTGTCCAGCGTGCCACCGGTGTGGCCGAGGCCGCGGCCGCTGATCATCGGCACGACGCCGCCGCAGGCCGCGACGATGGGCGCCAGCAGCAGGCTCACCTTGTCGCCGACACCGCCGGTGCTGTGTTTGTCGAGCACCGGGCCGTTGAAGCCGGCGCCAGACCAATCGAGCACCTCGCCCGAACGGGTCATCGCTTCGGTCAGCGCCACCGTCTCGGCGCGGTCCATGCCGCGCAGCAGGATCGCCATCGCCATCGCAGCGGTCTGGGCGTCGCTCCAGCTGCCGTCGGCCAGCCCTTGCACGAAGCTGCCGATCTCGGCGGCGTCCAGCGCCAGGCCGTCGCGTTTGTGGCGGATGATCTCCGGCGCCAGCATGGTGTCGGCTCAGCGCGGCAAGGCCTTGAACACCGCGTCGAACAGCGGTGCCAGCTCGCCGAGGTCGGGGTTGCGCTTGAACCAGCGTGAACCGTCGATGCGGTGCACGACGACGAGGTCGCGGGCGCGGTCGACCAACAGCACCTGGCCGAAGTTGCCGCTGGCCAGGAACATGTCGCCGGGACTGCGGGTCCAGAATGGCCAGGCCTTCTCGGGCAACCACCACATGTAGCCGTACGACCACCAGCCCGGCGGCGCCACGCTGTAGGCGGTGGTGCTTTCGACCACCCAAGCTGCAGGCAGCAGCTGGCGTTCGCGCCAGCGGCCGTTGCGTGCCATCACCAGCCCGAGGCGGGCGAGATCGCGTGCCGACAGGAACATCAGGTAGGCCGGGTGCTCGGAGACACTTTCGCTGTGGAAGCGGGTGTGTTCGGCCGCCACGAAGTCCTGGAACTGCAGCGGCTGCGCGAGGTCGCTGTCCAGCGCCTCGAACACCGTCTGCCCGGTGCGCTGGCGGAACACCGTGCCCAGCGTGTTGAAGTCCCAGTTGTTGTAGTACCAGAAGCTGCCCGGCATGTGGCTGCCGCGCGGCGGCCGCTCCGCCGCGGCCGCAGCGGTTTCGTAGGCGGCGGGGTGGTAGACCCCCGAACGCGCCTGCAGCAGCTGTTGCACGGTGGCCGTCTTCTCGGTGGCGGACAGGCCTTGTTTGTCGTTGATGCCCAGGCTGCCCAGCGTCGCCTGCAGGTCGATCTCGCCGCGGGCCACGTGCAGGCCGAACAGCATCGACAACACGCTCTTGCGCGCCGAATACAGGTTCATCGGCTTGGCGATGTCGCCCCAGGCATGCACGATGGCGCCGCGGTGCACCACCAGCACGGCATCGCTGCCGAGTGCCCGCGCCGCGGCGTCTACCGCCTGCAGCTTGTCGGCCTGCCAGCCCGAGGCCTCGGGCGTGCGGCGCTCCCAGTCGGCGCCGGGCCAGTCGGCCGCCGCAGCCGTTGCCGCTGCAACGGCCAGCAGCGTGGCCAGTACGCCGCGGCGCAGCATCAGTTCACCCGGGTGATGCGGTTCATCGTGCCCGGCACCAGCGTCGGGTTGTTCTTGACGAACAGCTCCAGCGCGTCGATGTCCATCATGCCGGTGCGGGTCTCGGTGCCTTGTTTGAAGACGGTGAAGTTGTCGCCGCCCGAGGCGACAAAACCGTTCACCGTGACACGGTAACGGCCGGTCGGCACGACGGGCTGGCCGTTGAGCGTGACGCTGCCCGGCACGATGCGCTGGCCCATCGGCTGGTTGGCGTCCCAGCGGTAGCCGAAGCCTTGGCTGACCTGCAGGATGTGGGTGCGTGTCGGCGTCTGCCATTGCTGTTCCAGCACCTGCAGCAACTGCGCGCCGGTGAGTGTCATCGTCACCAGGTTGTTGTAGAAGGGCTGCACCGTGAACAGGTCTTCGTAGCGCACCTGGCCGTCGGCCGGCATCGGCAGTGCGGCGCGGATGCCACCCGGGTTCATCAGCGCGATCTGCGCGCCGGCGTCTTTGGTGGCCACCAGTTGCGCGTCGGCGATCACCTGGCCGATCGGGTTCTCGCCGGCCGGGTTCGGGTCGCGCGACAAGGCGCCGCCGATGCGGCCCACCACCCGCCGGGCCAGCGGCACGGCCAGCTGTTCGTAGGCGGCGATCAGCGCCGTCTGCTGCGGGTTCTTCGCGAAGCTGTCGGTGCGCACGATGACGTTGTCGGCCACTGCGTTCGTGATGTCGCCGCTCTTCGGGTCGAGCGTGATGTCGATCTGCGTCACGATGGTGCCGTACTTGTCGCCGCTGGTGACGAGCCGGCCGTCGATGCGGCAGTTGTAGGCGCGGTGCGTGTGGCCGCTGACCACCAGGTCGACCGCCTTGTCGAGCTTCTTGACGATGTCGACGATGGGGCCGCTGATGCCCGGGCATTCGTTGTAGTCGCCGACCGGCACACCGCCTTCGTGGATCAGCACGACGATGGCTTCGATGCCCTGGGCGCGCAGTTCAGGCACCAGCGCGTTGACGGTTGTGGCTTCGTCACGGAAGGTCAGCCCGGCGACGCCGGCCGGCACGACGATGGTCGGCGTCTCTTTCAGCGTCAGTCCGATGAAGGCCACCGGGATGCCGCCGAAACGTTTGACGCGGTAGGCCGGCAACAGCGTCTTGCCGGTGGCGTCGACCACCGTGCTGGCCGCCAGGTACTGGAACTTCGCGCCGGTGAACGGCGCCGGGCCCTTGCAGCCTTCGCTGCTGCAGCCGCCGTTCTGCATGCGCAGCAGTTCGCTCGCGCCCTTGTCGAACTCGTGGTTGCCGACGGCCGTGATCTCCAGCCCCATCGCCGACAGCGATTCGATCGTCGGTTCGTCGCGGAACAGCGCCGACAGCAGCGGCGTCCCGCCGATCAGGTCGCCAGCGGCGACGAAGACATGGTTCGGGTTCTTCGCGCGCAGTTCGTTCACTGCGGTGGCCAGGTGTTCGGCACCGCCGGCCGGCACGTTGATCGTCTTGCCCGGGTTGGCGCGGTCCTGGATGCGGATGCCGCCCGACGGTGACTTCAGGTTGCCGTGGAAGTCGTTGATCGCCAGCACTTTCACCTGCACGGGTTCGGTGGAGCGGGGGGTGGCACAGCCGGCCAGCAGGGCGGCAGCAGTGAACAAGGCAATCGCAAAACGCATGGTCAATCTCTCCTCGATCTCAGTAGCTGGCGGTGTTGGCAGCGGCCGTGCCGCCGCCGAGCACCGCTTCGATGTCGTTCAACAACCCGCTGGCGCCGATGCGAAAACGCTGTGGCGTCACCGCACCCAAGTATTCAGCGGTCAGCGCGATGAAGGCCGCGGCATCGGCGACGTTGCGGATGCCGCCGGCCGGCTTGAAGCCGACCTGGTGGTGGCCGCCGTCGCGGATGGCCTGCAGCAGCAGCGCCGCCGCTTCCAGCGTCGCGTTGACGCTGACCTTGCCGGTGCTGGTCTTCAGGAAATCGGCACCGGCGTCGAGCGCGATGGCGCCGGCCTGGCGGATCAGCGCGTCATCCTGCAGTTCGCCGGTCTCCAGGATCACCTTCAGCCGCAGCCCGCCGCAGGCGCGGCGCACGGCAGCCAGCAGCGCCGGCGCGGCGGCGAGGTCGCGGTAGGGCATCACCACGTCGACCTCCTGCGCACCAGCCATCACGATCTCGCCGGTGTCGCGCACGGCACGTTCGATGTCGCTGCTGCCGTCGGGGAAGTTCGCGACCGCGGCCACCGCAATGTGCGCCGGCAGCAGCGCGCGGGCCTGCGCCGCGAAGCGTGGCCAGACGCACACCGCGGCGGTGGCACCGTGTGTGCCGTTGGCGCGGCGGCACAGCGTGTCGATGTCGGCGGGTGTGTCGTTGTCGTTGAGGCTGGTCAAGTCCAGGCAACTCAGCGCCAGGCGTGCGGTGTCTTGCGGTGTCGGCATCTCAGTGGCTCCAGCGCGCGTGGCGCGACCCACGACCCATGAAACATCCTGCTGTGTCGGACGGCTGCTTGCGGCCCGTTGCAGTCGTTGAGGCTGTGATGATCGCGTGCGCTTGGGGTGCCCTGTTGCGCTCATGTCCCCCGCCCCAGCTTGCTGCGCAAGCTGGGGCTCCTCCTTTACTTCGCTCCACAGGGCACCCCAATCGCCCGCTCAGGCACCACGGGTGGCGCGCGTAGGGCAGGCGCGCCACGCGGGTGGCAGGCCGAGGAAGGTGGGTACCGGGCGCAGCGAAGTAAAGGAGGAGGCCCGGCTTGCGCAGCAAGCCGGGCCGGGGGACATGAGCGGAGCCCGGTACCCAGCGGCCTTGGCCCGCTACGACCCTTCGAACGAATGTCCACAACGGGCCGATTGCCGAAACCTGTGCAGCAAGATTCATTTCAGATCTCCAAAGCCGCGACGATGCCTTCGAGCAGGTTCACCGCCCGTTCGCTGGCGGCCTGCGCGGTGGCCATCGTGTGGGCGTGGCTCAAGGTCTCGTCGGCCATGCCGGCGGCCATGTTCGTGAACAGCGACAGCGCCAGCACGCGCATCTTTGCGTGCCGCGCCAGGATGGTCTCGGGCACTGTGCTCATGCCCACCGCCTGCGCGCCCATGCTGCGCAGCCAGCGGATCTCGGCCGGGGTTTCGAACTGCGGCCCCATCACCCAGGCGTAGACCCCTTCGAACAGCGTCACGCCTTGCGCCTTGGCCACCGCCAGCGCCTGCTGGCCGAGCGCGGGGTCGTAGGCCGACGACATGTCGACGAAGCGGTGGTCGCCGGGTTCGTGGAACAGCGGGCTGCGCTGCACGACGTTGATGTGGTCGCTGATCAGCATGATCTGGCCGGGCAGCATGCCGGCGTCCATGCTGCCCGAGGCATTGGTCTGCAGCAGCACCTGCACGCCGATCGCTGCGAGGGTGCGGATGGCGCCCTTCATGCCGTCGGGTTCACCGGTTTCGTAGGCATGTTTGCGGCCTGCCAGCACCGCTACTTCGCGGCCGCCGAGTGTGCCCAGCCGCACCTGGCCGGCATGGCCGCCGACACCCAGCACCGGGAAGGCCGGCAGTTCGCGGTAGGGGATGTCGACGGCGTTCTGCACGCGCTCGGCCACCGGGCCCCAGCCGGTGCCCAGCACGACGGCGATCTTCGGTGTGCGGCCGCTGGCGCGCAGGCGGGCGACGCTGAGGTCGATGCGTTCTGTGCTCATTTCAGGTGCTCCGGGCCGAAGCTGTCGGGCAGCAAGTCGGCCATCGTCGTGCGCAAGCGCACGGTGTGCAAGTCGGCGATCCAGACCGGGCAGTCGGGTGCAGCGAACTCGCGCAGTTTCTGCCGGCAACCGCCGCAGGGGGTGACGGGGTCGGCGGCGACACCCACCACGGCCACCGCCAGCGCGCGCCGGCCGCCGGCGGTGACCAGGTGCGCCAGCGCCGAGGTCTCCGCGCACCAACCTTGTGGGTAGGCGGCATTTTCGACATTGCAGCCGGCGTGGATGTGGCCCATTTCGTCCAGCACCGCGGCGCCGACCAGGAACTTTGAATACGGCGCGTAGGCCTTGTCGCGCACCGCGCGTGCGGCGTCGACGAGTTGTTGCATCCGGGTCTCGTCCATCAGGGTTCCTTGCGCGGCGTCGGCAGCCAGCCCAGGCCCTTGGCGTGCAGGCTTTGCACGTACAGCCGGTCGGGGGTCTCGGTGATGGCGGTGGTTTCGGGGTAGGCGCCGGTGGGGTCTTGCAGGTCGGCTACGACACGGCCGTCTTCGGTGAAGGCCATCACATGGCCGTAGGCCTTGGGGATGGGCCACAGCGCCCGCGGCAGGCGCAGTGTCAGCTGCCGTAGAAAGGGTTTGTCGGCCATGCCGTCGATGGTGGGGTTGCGCGGTTTGACCAAGCCGAGCCAGAGGCGGCCGCCCTGGCCGCGCATGAGGTTGTCGGGGTAGCCGGGCAGGTTGTCGAACAGCACGCTGGCCTGCGGCGAAACTTGGGCGACATCCAGCTTGTCGGCGGCCACCGCGATCTTCCAGACACGGTAGCGGCCGGTTTCGTTGACGAACAGCGTCTGCTCGTCGCGCGACAGCGCCAGCCCGTTGGCGAAGCTCAGACCTTGCGCGACGATGCGGGTGGTCTTCGTTGCCGGGTCGTGTTCGAGCACCCGCCCGGTGGCCGACTGTTCGATGATGTCGAGCACACTGGCCTCGAAGCTGCCGCCCCAGGCCGCGGGGCCGAAACGGGTGGAGGCATCGGTGAAGTAGATCTTGCCGTTGCCGGCCACGACCACGGCGTCGGCATAACGGATGGGGTCGCCGCCGACCTGGTCGGCGAGCACCGTGATCTTGCGGTCCGGGGCGATAGCCAGCAGGCCCTTCACCGCGTCGGCCGCGATCAGGTTGCCGGCGGCGTCGAAGTCGAAACCCAGCACCCGGCCGCCGCTGTTGACGAACACCTCCTGCGCCGTGCCGTCGGGGTTCATGCGCAGGATGTTGCCGCTGGCCACCGCAGCGTAGAGCTTGCCGTCGCGCGCCAGCACGATGTGCTCCGGCCCTTCTTCGGCGCCCAGCGAAATCAGCTGCAGTCTTGCAAGCCGCGTGTTGGGCGCATGCACGCCGGTGTAGCCCGGCGCCGCCGGCGCCCGCCAGCGCACGGGCTGCACCGGCACCGGCCACAAGGCCAGGTAGGCGGCCAGCACCAGCAACAGCAGCACAACGGTCCAGGCGATCTTCTTCATGGCCTAACGTTCCTTCACGTACGGCCGGCCCAGCGCCGCCGGCGCGTGGGCGTGGCCGATGAAGCCCGCCAGCAGCACGACGGTCAGCACATAGGGCAAGGCCTGTACCGCCTGCACCGGCACCTCGCCGATGACGGGCAGCACGGCGCCCTGCAAGCGGATCGACACCGCGTCGAGAAAACCGAACAGCAGGCAGGCCAGCAGCGCGCCCACCGGGTGCCACTTGCCGAAGATCATCGCCGCCAGCGCCATGTAGCCGCGGCCGGCGGTCATGTTGGGAATGAAACTCGGGTTCTGCGCCAGCACCAGCGAGCTGCCGGCCAGCGAACACAACACGCCGTTGAGCGCCAGCGCCTGGTAACGCAGGCCGAGCACCGAAACACCGGCGGCATCCACCATCGCCGGGTTTTCGCCGGCCGCGCGCAGCCGCAGCCCGAACCGTGTGCGGTAGAGCAGCCACCAGACGCCAGCCACCAGTGCCAGCGCCAGGTACACCAGCATCGTGTGGCCGAAGAAGGCCAGCGACAGCGCCTTGCCGACGACGGGAATGCCCGCCACCACCTCGCCAGCGCCGACGAACCAGCGTGACAAGCGCACCGTGTCGGGCAGCGGCGGTGTCTGCCCGCCCTGCGCAAACCATGCAATGCCGAGCACGACGGTCAGGCCGGCCGCCGTCATCGTGATCGCCATGCCGAGCACGACCTGGTCGCCACCGTGCGTGACACACGCGTATCCGTGCAGCATGCTCAACGCGATGCCGACGCACATCGCGGCGAACAGCGCCAGCGGCAGCGACTGCGTGAACGAACCCACCGCCGCGGCGGTGAAGGCCGTCATCAGCATCTTGCCTTCGAGCCCGAGGTCGATGACCCCGGCGCGTTCGCACAGCACACCGGCCAGCGCACACAGGATCAGCGGCACAGAAACACGCAAGGTGCTACCGACGAGGGTGCCGATCAACAGCTCATCCACGGCGGGCTCCGATGGCTTTCCACGCCCGCGCCAGCATCGGCGCCGCCACCTGCGCCATCGCGCCGGCAAAGAGCACGATCAGGCCTTGCAGCATGAACACCATGTCGCGGCTGAAGCCGTTGATCTCGAACGCCAGTTCGGCGCCGCCCTGGTACAGCGCGCCGAAGAGAATCGCGGCGAGCACGATGCCCACCGGGTGGTTGCGGCCGATCAGGCTGACCGCGATGCCGGCGAAACCCGCGCCGGCAACGAAGTCGGGCAGCAGCCTGCCGTGCACACCGGCGATCTCGTTGATGCCCACCAGGCCGGCGAGTGCGCCGCTGGCGGCCATCGCCATCATCACCAAACGTTTCGGCCGCATGCCGGCGTACAGCGCGGCTTCGGGCGCGAAGCCGACTGCACGCACCGCGTAGCCGGCCTGCGACTTCCACAGCCCCAGGTAGACGAGCACCGCTGCGGCAATCGCCAGCAGCACACTCAGGTTCAACGGCGTCTTCGGCCACTCGATGCCGAGCCAGCCTAAAGCCTCGTGCACCCCCGGCAGGTGCGCCGAGGCCGCAAACGCGCGGCTCTCGGGTGTCATGTTGCCGGGCTCCTTCAAGGTGTTGACGAGCAGGTAGCCCAGCAGCGCCGACGCGATGAAGTTGAACATGATGGTCGTGATGACGACGTGGCTGCCGCGGTAGGCCTGCAGCGCTGCCGGCACTGCCGCCCAGGCCATGCCGAACAGGGCGGCGGCCAGCACCATCAGCGGCAGCATCAGCCAGGCCGGCAGCGCGGCCGACCAGGCCAGCGCCGCGAGCCCGGCGCCCAGGCCGCCCATCATCGCCTGGCCCTCGGCGCCGATGTTGAAGAGGCCGCCGTGGAAGGCCACCGCCACCGCCAGGCCGGTGAAGACGAAGGTGGTGGCGTAGTAGGCCGTGTAGCTGAGGCCGGTGGCGCTGCCGAACGCGCCCTTGACCAGCAGCGTCATCACCTGCGCCGGGTTGAAGCCGACGAACGTGACGACGACGCCGGCCACCAGCAGCGCCAGCGCCAGGTTGAAAGCAGGCAGGACCGCGACATCGATCCAGCGCGGCAACTCGATGGGCTGACTCATGCTGCTGCCGCCACCTCGGCACCGCCCATCAGACAGCCGAGCGCGTTTTCGCTGCAGGCATCGATCGGCAGTTCGCCGCTGATGCGGCCGGCGTTCATCACGATCACACGGTCGGACAGCGCCAGGATCTCGTCGAGCTCCGAACTCACCACCAGCACGGCGCCGCCGGCGTCGCGCATCGCACGCAGCCGGCCGTGGATGAACTCGATGGCGCCGATGTCGACACCGCGGGTCGGCTGGCCGACCAGCAGCACCTTGGGCGCCGGCAAGGCTTCACGCGCCAGCACCAGCTTCTGCTGGTTGCCGCCGCTGAACTTGGACGAGCGCAGCGCCGGGTTGCGCGGGCGCACGTCGTAGCGTTCCATCATCTGTGCGCAGTCGTCGCGCATCGAACGTTGCTGCATCCAGCCGCGTGGGCTGTAGCGGCGCTGGTAGCCGAGAGCCGCCGATTCCCAGGCTGCAAACGGCAGCACCAGGCCGCGTTTGTGACGGTCTTCGGGCACATGGGCGAGGCCGAGTTCACGCGCCGTGGCAGTGTCGAGCCAGCGGCCGTGTGTGAAGGTCTTGTCGCCGAGCACCAGCGTGCCGGCGGCCGGCGCGAGCATGCCCGAGAGCACGTCGAGCAGTTCGCTCTGGCCGTTGCCGGAGACGCCGGCGATGCCGACGATCTCGCCGGCGCGCAGGTCGAGCGAAATGCCGTCCAACCGCAGCACGCCGAGGGCATCGCGCCATTGCAGGCCGCGTGCCGAGAGCAGCAGCGGGCCCGCTGTGTGCACCACCGCACCGGCTTCGCGGCCGAGCTGCACACGGCGGCCGACCATCGCTTCGGCGAGGCCGTCGATGCTGGTGTCGGCAATGGCGCTGTCCAGCACCACGGCACCCTGGCGCATCACGGTGACGGCATCGCACAAGGCCATGATCTCCTTCAGCTTGTGCGTGATCAGCAGGATCGTCGTGCCGCGCGCGCGCAGCCCGCGCAGCGTGACGAACAGCGCGTCGGTTTCCTGCGGCGTCAGCACGGCGGTGGGTTCGTCGAGGATCAGGATGCGCGCGCCGCGGTACAGCGCTTTCAGGATCTCGAGCCGTTGCCGTTCGCCCACCGGCAGGTCGGCGACCAGGGCATCGAGCTCGACGACGAGGCCGGTGTCGTGCATCAGCACGTCGAGCTTGGCGCGCACCTCGGCGCGGGCACGCAGCAGCCGCCAGCCGGGCTCTGCGCCCAGCATCACGTTGTCCAGCGCGCTCAGCGTGTCGACGAGCATGAAGTGCTGGTGCACCATGCCGATGCCCAGAGCAATCGCTTCGCGCGAACCGGGGATCTTCGCCGGCCGGCCTTCGATCGCGATCTCACCGCTGTCGGCCTGGTAGAAGCCGTACAGGATGGACATCAGCGTGCTCTTGCCGGCACCGTTTTCGCCGACGATGCCGTGCACCGTGCCCGGCATCACCGTCAGGTGCACGTCGCGGTTGGCGTGCACGGCGCCGAATCGCTTCTCGATATGCCGCATCGCCACCGCGGGCGCCGCGGCAGCGGCGGCAGCAGGCATCACTTGCAGGCGTTCGCAGTCATGTAGTCGATGACCTTGATCTTGCCGGCGATGATGTCGGCCTTGGCCGCGTCGACCTTGGTCTTCATGTCGGCGCTGATCAGCTTGGCGTTGTGTTCGTCGAGCGCGTAGTCGACGCCGCCTTCCTTCAGCCCCAGCGAGGCGACACCCGGTGTCACCGACTTGAAGGCGTTGTAGACCGCCACGTCGACCCGCTTGACCATGCTGGTGAGCATGGTGCCGGGCTGCACGTGGTTCTGGTTGCTGTCGACGCCGATGGCGTATTTGCCGGCGTCCTTGGCTGCCTGGTAGACGCCGATGCCGGTGCCGCCCGCGGCGGCGAAGATCACGTCGACACCGCCGGCGAACTGCGCCTTCGCGAGCTCGGCGCCGCGCGCCGGGTCGTTCCAGGCCGTCGGTGTGGTGCCGGTCATGTTGCCGGTGACGGCCACCTTCGGGTTGGCGTACTTCGCGCCTTGTTCGAAGCCGCACTGGAACTTGCGGATCAGCGGGATGTCCATGCCGCCGACGAAACCGACCTTGCCGGTTTTGCTGGCCATCGCGGCGAGCATGCCGACGAGGAAGCTGCCTTCGTGTTCCTTGAAGACGATGCTTTGCACGTTGGGCAGGCTGATCACCGAGTCGATGATCGCGAACTGCAGCTTCGGGAAGTCTTTCGCCACCTTCTCCATGCTGCTGCCCTGGCTGAAGCCGATGCCGACGATGGGGTTGGCACCGCGTTCGGCCATGCGGCGCTGCGCCTGTTCACGCTGGGTCGGGTTGCTGATCTCGAACTCGAGATAGGCCTTGCCGGTTTCCTTCTTCCACTTCTCGGCGCCGTCGAAGCCGGCCTGGTTGAAGGACTTGTCGAACTTGCCGCCCATGTCGTAGATGACGGCGGGGTCGGCGAAGCTGGCGCTGCTGGCAGCGGCAAGCACGGCGAAGGCGATGGTTTTCTGCAGCATGGTGCGTTTGTCTCCTGGCAGGGCCGGGCGGTCACAAGGGTGCGGCAGGATAGCAAGACTCGCGCCGTGGTTATCTACCGGTTCACACCAATGTCACGGCACGGTGTTTGCTGCAACCGTGTTCTAGGATGCTGTCATGACCGATTCGCTTGTTTCCACCGCCCGCGCCTTGCCCAAGGTGCTGTTGCACGAACATCTCGACGGCGGCCTGCGTGTCGCGACCCTGCTCGACCTGCTGCACCAGCGTGGCGTCGCCTCGCCGGAGCCCGACGCCGCGGCGCTGGCGGCCTGGTTCGACGCCAACGCCCACGCCGGCAGCCTGACCAAGTACCTCGAAGGTTTTGCCCTCACCGTGGCGGCGATGGCCACACCCGAAGGCCTGGCGCGGGTGGCGTTCGAAGCCGCCGAAGACTCGCGCGAAGAAGGCGCGGTGCTGGCCGAATACCGCATCGCGCCGCTGCTCTTCGAAGCCCACGGCCTGCCGGGCGATGCCGCGGTCGAAGCGCTGCTCGCCGGCCTGCGGCGCAGCAGCCTGCCCAGCGGGTTGATCGTCTGTGCGATGCGCCACCTGGCACCGGGCGAGACCGTGCGTGCTGTCGAACTGGCGTTGCGCTGGCAGGGCCGCGGTGTCGTCGCCTTCGATCTGGCCGGCCCCGAACACGGGTATCCGCCGGGTGAACACGCGCAGGCATTGGCGATGGCGCGTGAAGCCGGGTTGCCGCTGACGCTGCACGCCGGCGAGGCCGACGCCGCCGAGCGGGTGCTCGAAGCCGGCCGCCTGGGGGCCAGGCGCATCGGCCACGGCGTGCGCCTGGTCGACGCGCTGGCCGACCCGGCGCGCAGGCACCTGGTCGACGAGGCCAGGGCGCTGGGCCTGCACCTGGAGGTGTGCCCGACGAGCAATGTGCACACCGGCGCCGCGGCGTCGGTGGCCACACACCCGATCACCGCGCTGTGGCGGGCCGGCGTGAGCCTGAGCTATCACACCGACAACCGGTTGATGTCGCGCATCACGCAAACCGACGAAGCCGCCGCGCTGCTGGCACAGACGGCGCTGAGCGAAGCCGACCTGCTGGCAATGGCGCTGCAGGCGGCGCAGGCGTCGTTCCTGGGCCCGGCGTTGAAACAAGGCGCCGAAGCGGCGATTCAGCGGCACGCTGCGGCGCGCGGCATCCCGCTCTAAACTGCGGTTGCCGGCGTCACAGCCGGCACAAGCGTTCTCAGGGCGGGGTGGAAGTCCCCACCGGCGGTATGCGTGTTTCGGCACGTGAGCCCGCGAGCGCCCGGTACCGCCCCAGTGGTGCCGGGGTCAGCAGACTCGGTGAGATGCCGAGGCCGACGGTCACAGTCCGGATGAAAGAGCAACGCGTCGTGCGGCATGCCGGCTTCGGCCGGCCGCTGCGCGCGTTCTTGCGCCCTGATTCGGGTCTTCAACCTCTGTGAGGCAACACCATGAATCAGACTGTTCACAACGACTTCCAGCAGCAGCGCATCGCCGTGATCTCGGCGCAGTGGCATGCCGAGATCGTGGCCTGCGCACGCGTGGCCTTCGTCGACGAGATGGGCCGGCACGAGCGGCCGCCAGACCGCATCGACTGTTTCGAGGTGCCCGGCGCCTTCGAGATTCCGCTGCGTGCACAGGCGCTGGCGCGCAGCGGCCGGTACGCGGCCATCGTCGCCTGCGGCCTGGTGGTCGACGGCGGCATCTACCGCCACGACTTCGTCGCCCGGGCCGTCATCGACGGCCTGATGCGGGTGCAGCTCGACACCGGCGTGCCGGTGCTGTCGGTGGTGCTGACGCCGCAGGCCTTCCACGAACACGAAGAGCACCGGCGCTTCTTCGCCGAGCACTTCGTCGCCAAGGGCCGCGAGGCAGCGCGCGCCTGCCTTCAGGTGCTGGCGCCGGCCTACTTGCAGGCGTTGGCCACCGTGTAGTCCACCACGTTCAGCTTGCCGGCGATGATCTCGGCCTTGGCCGCATCGACCTGGGCCTTCATCGCCGGCGTCACCAGCTTGGCGTTGTGTTCGTCCATTGCGTAGTCGACACCGCCTTCTTTCAGCCCCAGCGCGGTGATGCCGGGCTTCACGCCCTTGAAGGCGTCGTAGACCGCAAGGTCGACCCGCTTGACCATGCTGGTGAGCATGGTGCCGGGGTGTAGGTGGTTCTGGTTGCTGTCGACGCCGATGGCGAGGATGCCGCCATCCTTGGCCGCCTGCATGATGCCGAAGCCGGTGGTGCCGGCGGCCGAGAACACGACATCCACGCCCTGCGCGATCTGCGCCTTGGTGAGTTCGGCGCCGCGCGGCGGGTCGGTCCAGGCGGCGTTGGTCGTGCCCGTCATCGACGAGAAGGTCATCACCTTCGGGTTGGCGTACTTCGCACCCTGCTCGTAGCCGCAGAGGAACTTGCGCACCAGCGGGATGTCCTGGCCGCCGACAAAACCGACCTTGCCGCTCTTGCTGGCCAGCGCCGCCAGCATGCCGACGAGGAAACTGCCTTCGTGTTCGCGGTAGACGAAACTCTGCACGTTGGGCAGCGCCACCACCATGTCGACGATGGCGAAGCGGCGGTTCGGGAAGTCCTTCGCCACCTTCTCGATCGCACTGGCCTGCGGAAACCCGATGCCGACGATGGGGTCGGCACCGCGTTCGGCAAAACGCCGCGCGGCCTGTTCACGCTGCGCTGCGTTGGCGATCTCGAATTCGAGGTACGGCTTGCCGGTTTCCTTCTTCCATTGTTCGGCACCCTTCCAGGCGGCCTCGCCGAAGGACTTGTCGTTCTTGCCGCCGAGTTCGTAGATCACCGCGGGTTCGGCCAAGGCCGAACCCGCCAGCACCACGCCGGCCAGCAGCAGCAGCGCCGCAGACTTCATCGCGCTCAGAAGCTCATCTTGGCCTGCACACCGAAAGTGCGCGGGTCGTTGATGAAGCCGGTGAGGTTGTTGAAGTCGATGCCGCCGACGACGCGGATCTGGTTCGTGATGTTGCGCACGTAGCCGGCCACGTCGTACTTGCCGTTGCCCCAGGTGTAGCCCAGGCGCAGGCCGCCTTCGACCAGCGCCTTGCCGGTGAACTCGGTGCTTTCGTAGAGGAAGAAGTTGACCTTGCTGCGGTAGACCCAGTCGGTGAAGGCATACAGCTCGCCGCTGCCCACCGGCTGCGTGTACTTCAGCGTGAAGCTGCCGGTGAGCTTGGGCGCCTGCGGCAGCGGGTTGCCGTCGATCAGCGCCAGGCTGCCGCTGCGTGGGTCGGTCACCGTGCACGAAGCGCACACCGCCACTGCGAGGTCAGGGTCCTTGATCTTCGTCGCGTTGTAGCCCAGGCCGACGCTGGCCAGCAGCTGGTCGGACAGCAGCGCCTGCAGGTCGAGTTCGAAGCCCTGGCCGGTGGCCTTCTTCGCGTTGAGCAGGATGTTGGCGTTGCCCGCACCGCCCACCGCGGTGAGCTGCAGATCCTTCACGCTGTAGCTGAAGACGTTGAAATTCAGCCGCGCACGGCGGTCCATCAGGTCGGCCTTGATGCCGGCTTCGACCGAGGTGTTGGTCTCGGCACCGGCGACCGACTTGCCGTTGAAGGCGCTGGCACTCTGCACGCTGCTGCCGCGGAAGCCGGTGGCGGCGCGCGCGTAGAGGTTGATGTCCTTGTTCAGTGCATAGGTGCCGCTGAAGTCCCAGCTGACCTTATTGTCCTTCGGGCTCGCCGAGAGGTCGCCATCGGGTTCCAGCGCCGCCAGCTGCGCCAGCGTGCACTTCGGCGGCACCGGGATGGCGCCGATCGTCGGCCCGATGCAGGGCGCGAAGCCGCTGCTTTCGTAGGCTTCGACCGTGAGCTTCTTCTTGTCGGTGGTGTAGCGCACGCCGCCGCGAAGTTTCAGCGCCGGGCTGACGGCGTAGTTCAGCGCACCGAACACGGCGTAGGCGTCGTTGGTCTGCTTGATGCGCTGGTAGCCGTCTTGTGCGTTGGCGTTCGGCGAGTCGTAGCTGAAGCTCTCGATCTTGTAGTCTTCAGAGAACGCGAACAGACCGGCCTGCCAGTTCAGCGCGCCCTTGTAGGCGCTTTCGAAGCGGAACTCCTGCGTCAGCTGTTTGTGTTTGGGCATGCCGTCGGCGGTTTCCGACGAAAACGGGATGCCTGTGTTCGGCGGTGTCGTGAAGGCATTGCCGAAGCCGCCATCGATGTCGCCGCGGTTGAAGGTGGTGAGCGACTCGTAGCCGGTGATCGAGTTCAGCGACAGCTCCGGCCCGAGTGCGATGCGCAGCCGGGCGTTGGCACCCTTGACCTTCAGTGTCGACTCGTTGGCGCCGTCGTAGCTGACCTTCGTTTCGTCGAAGCCGTCGATCAGGTCGTTCGTGCCCGGCTTGATGATGTTGGCGCGGAACAGCCGTGCCGAGCCTTTCAGGTTGCGTGCATGCACGTTGAGCAGGGCGCTGAAGTCGTTGCTCGGTTCGATCAGCAGCTGGGCGCGGAAGGCGGTGTCGCGATAGCCTTCCAGCTCCTTCGTCGGGCCGGCGGCGATGTTGTCGACCCAGTCGCTGCGTGTCTGGTTCAGCACCGAGATGCGCGTCGAGACGGTGTCGCTGATCGGCAGCGTCGCCGCGCCTTCCAGGTTCATGGTGCTGTAGGTGCCGAACGACAGGCTGCCGTAGCCTTCGCTCTTCTTGCCCGGTTTCACCGAGTTGAACTTCACCACACCGGCCGGCGTGTTGCGGCCGAACAGTGAGCCTTGCGGGCCGCGCAGCACTTCGACGCTTTCCAGGTCGAAGGCCGGAAAACCCTTCAGGATCGGGTTCTCCTGCACCACGTCGTCATAGACCAGGCTCACCGGCTGCGAGGCGTTGAGCCGGAAGTCGGTGTTGCCGTAGCCGCGGATGTAGAAACGCGGGAAGGCGCGGCCGAACGACGACTCGATGTTCAGGCTGGGCACCCGGCCCGACAGCATGCGGATGTCCTGGCCGCCGGTGTTCAGCACGTCCAGGATTTCCGGCTGCAGCACGCTGGCCGAGACCGGCACTTCCTGGATGTTCTCAAGCCGGCGTTCGGCCGTGATGTTGATGGTGGTGAGCTTGCCAGCTTCGGTGCTGGTCTGGGCCTGCGCACCGAGATGCAGCGCGGCGATCGCAGCTGCTGCAAGGGTGTGGTGCACAAGACGGGGGTGACGGGTCGACATGGATCCTCCGGGCATGAGATGTGGGCGCTCGTGGTGCAATCGGCGTGCCACGGTGCATGGTTTCGCTGCGGTTACGATGATCGCGCGGCCCGCACCGGCCGTCTGTGACACTCGCAGCCCGGGCCTGCGGGCTGATGCCAATTCACAACACCGTCATGTTGACCACTGCCCAACGCCAGGCCTTTGCCGACGACGGCTACCTCGTGCTGCCCGGCTTCAAGAGCGCGGCCGAGATCGCCGCCGTCTGCGACCGTGCCCGCGCCCTCGTCGATGCCTTCGAGCCCGACGCCCGCACCGGCGTCTTCAGCACGCGCGACCAGGCCGGCCTGGCCGATGCCGCATTGATTGCCTCGGCCGATGCCGTGCACTGTTTCTTCGAAGAGGAAGCCTTCGGCGCCGACGGCCGGCTGGTGGTGCCGAAGTCGCAGTCGATCAACAAGATCGGCCACGCGCTGCACGACCGCGACGCCGTGTTCCAGGCCTTTTCGCACGGCCCCGCGCTCGCTGCGCTGGCGGCCGACCTCGGCCTCGTCGACGCCCAGGTCTGGCAGAGCCAGGTCATCTTCAAGCAGCCTGGCATCGGCGGCGAAGTGCGCTGGCACCAGGACGCCAGCTTCTTCGTCACCGAGCCCGTCAGCGTCACGACCTTCTGGTTCGCGCTTGAAGACGCGGCGCTCGACAACGGCTGCCTGTGGGTGGAACCGGGTGGGCACCGTTGCCCGCGTGGTGTGCTGCGCGAACAATTCGTCCGCGAAGGCGATGCGCTGCACATTCAGAAGCTCGACGCCACGCCCTGGCCCGACGACGCCCGCGCCGTGCCGCTGCCGGTGCCTGCCGGCACGCTGGTGGTCTTCCACGGCCTGCTGCCGCACTACAGCGCCGCCAACCGCAGCCCACGCTCGCGCCTGGCCTACACGCTGCACGTGACCGACGGGCGCAGCGTCTATTCGCCGCTGAACTGGCTGCAGCGCGACGGGGTGCGTGGGCTGGATTGACCCGGTTTGTCCGCGCGCAGATGTCGGCGATGCCGCTCTGTCTACGATGCCGCATGATCTCTGCCGACACCACCACCACCCTGCCCGCCCAGCCCATCACCGGCGAGGTGCTGCTGGAAAAGTATGCCAAGGGCGACGAACGCACGGCCGACGACGTGCACCGCCGTGTCGCCCATGCACTCGCCCAGGCCGAACCCGAAGACCAGCGCGGCCATTGGGAGCCGCGTTTCCTGCTGGCGCTGCAGCAGGGGTTCATCCCCGCCGGACGCATCCAGTCGGCGGCCGGCACGGGGCTGCAGGCGACGCTGATCAACTGCTTCGTACAGCCGGTGGGCGACTCCATCGTCGAAACCGACGACGGCCACCCCGGCATCTACACCGCGCTGGCCGAAGCGGCCGAGACGATGCGCCGCGGCGGCGGTGTCGGCTACGACTTCAGCCGCATCCGCCCGCGTGGCGCCTGGGTCGGCGGCACCCACAGCAACGCCAGCGGGCCGGTGAGCTACATGCGCGTCTTCGACCGCAGCTGCGAGACGGTGGAATCGGCCGGCGCACGCCGCGGCGCGCAGATGGGCGTGCTGCGCTGCGACCATCCGGACATCGAAGAGTTCGTGCACGCCAAGGACCGCGGCGACTTGCAGAACTTCAACATCTCGGTCGGCGTCACGGACGCCTTCATGCAGGCGGTGGCCGCCGACGGCGAAATCGAACTCGTGCACAAGGCCGAACCCGGCGCGGCCCTTCGCGACGCCGGCGCCACCCGGCGCGCCGACGGCCTGTGGGTCTACCGCCGCGTGCGTGCACGTGCGCTCTGGGACCAGGTGATGCGCTCGACCTACGACCATGCCGAGCCTGGCGTCTTGTTCCTGGACACGATCAACCGCGACAACAACCTCTCGTACTGCGAGACGATTGCCAGCACCAACCCCTGCGCCGAGCAGCCGCTGCCGGCCTATGGCTGCTGCTGCCTCGGCTCAGTGGACCTGACACGCTTCGTGCTGCAAGCCTTCACCGCCGACGCCAGCTTCGACGAAGCGGCGTTCACACGGGTCTGCGCTGTGGCCACACGCATGCTCGACAACGTGCTCGACGTGACGGTCTGGCCGCTGCCGCAGCAGCAGCAGGAAGCGCGCAACAAACGCCGCGTCGGCCTCGGCTTCACCGGCCTCGGCGATGCGTTGGTGATGCTGAACCTGCGCTACGACAGCGAAGAGGCCAGAGCGATGGCACGCCGCATCGCCGCGGCGATGCGCGACGCGGCCTACGAGGCCTCGGTCGAACTGGCGCGCGAGCGCGGCGCCTTCCCGCTCTTCAACGCCGACCTCTACCTCAGTGGCGGCCGCTTCGCTTCGCGCCTGCCGCTGCGGCTGCGCGACCAGATCCGCCAGCACGGGCTGCGCAACTCGCATCTGCTGTCGATCGCGCCCACCGGCACCATCAGCCTGGCCTTTGCCGACAACGCCAGCAACGGCATCGAACCCGCGTTCAGCTGGCGCTACACACGCAAGAAGCGCATGCCCGACGGGGTTTTCCGCGAACACGCGGTCGAAGACCATGCCTGGCGGCTGTACCGCCATCTGCATGGGCCCGATGCGGCGCTGCCGCCGGCGTTTGTCACCGCGCTCGAACTGCAGGCGGCCGACCATGCGGCGATGGTCGCCGCGGTGGCGCCCTTCATCGACACGGCGATCTCGAAGACCGTCAACGTGCCCGCTGACTATCCCTACGAGGACTTCCAGGATCTCTACCGCAACGCCTGGGCCGCGGGGCTGAAGGGCCTGGCGACCTACCGGCCGAACGCCGTGCTCGGCTCGGTGCTGAGCGTTACCCCCGAAGCGCCGAAGCCGCTGCGCCTGGACAGCCCGGCCGAGCACGACACCAACCGCCGCCTGGCGCTGGAACGTGCACCGCAGCTGGTGATGGCCAGCCTGCGCTGGCCCGGCCGGCCCGGCCTGCCCGCAGGCAACGCGGCCTGGACCTACATGCTGCAGCACCCGCATGGCGACTTCGCGCTATTCGTCGGCGAACTGCCTGCCGCACAAGGCGCGGCGAAACCCTTCGAGGTCTGGGTCAACGGCGCCGAGCAGCCGCGCGGCCTGGGCGCGTTGGCGAAGACACTCTCGATGGACCTGCGCGCCGACGACGCCGCCTGGCTGGCGCTGAAGCTCGATGCACTCGCCACCGTCGCCGAAGAGCGTGCGTTCGAGATGCCGTTCCCGCCGCATGGCGAGCCGCGGCTGTTCCCCGGCGTGGTGGCGGCCACCGCGGCGGTGCTGCGCTGGCGCTGCGAACAGCTGGGCGCGCTGCCGCCAGCGGCCGGCGCGCCGACGCCGGTGCTCGACGCGATGTTCAGCCGCGACGAACCACGCACCGGCACCTCGGGCACGCTGGCCTGGGCGGTGGACGTCGACAACCCGGCCACCGGCGAGCGCCTGACGCTGACGCTGAAGGAGATCACACTCACCGGCGCCGACGGCAGCACCGTGACGCGGCCGTGCGCAATGGGTCTGTCGGGCAACTACCCGCGTGCGCTCGACGGGCTGGCGCGGCTGCTGTCGCTGGACATGCGTGTCATCGACCCGGCGTGGATCGGCATGAAGCTGCGCAAGCTGCTGAATTACGCCGAGCCGCTGGGCCACTTCATGGCCTTCGTGCCCGGCCTGCCGAACGGCGAACGCCGGCAACAGGTGTGGCCGTCGACGGTGGCCTACCTGGCGCGGCTGGTGATTCACCGCTACGCGATGCTGGGCCTGCTCGACGAACGTGGTGTGCCGTTGCGCGAGATGGGCGTGCTGGCGGTGCCGGCCGCGTCGGCCGAAGCGGCGCCAATGGCCGGCCGGCCTTGCCCGGAATGTGGCAACGCGACGCTGATCCACAAGGACGGCTGCGACTTCTGCACCGCCTGCGGTTATGTCGGGCAGTGCGGCTGAGTCTGGGGCGATGACCACCCAGTCTGCGTGTGCTTAGCGCCATCAGCTGCAAGTTGCACGGCCTGTCCGGCGGGCATGGCGGCCTGCAAGGCAGGATGACAGAGTCGCAGCGTGAGGAGCCAGTCGCCGCCGACGGGTGTACTCACGTATGCGCCATCACGCTGACGTTCGCTTCGACCACCAGCGCTGGCCCGAGGGGCCAGCTATGCGAGGTACAGCTGACCCCAGGTTACGACCGGGAGGTCTCGCTCCTCCGACGACTGATTCCCCGCGGTGCGAACTCAAAGTACCGACCCCCGCCCCTCGGTGGTCTGCGACTTCGGTCAGCTATCGGTTCGCATACCGGGGCGAAGCCGACTTACGCACCCGGTGCGCCAGGGTCGAGTCGACAGCCTCGCTTTTCGGGGGCAAGTGTGCTGCGTCAGGTGGTGCTGGTCGCGTCGGAACCGATGTTGAGACTCAATGTCCGCGTGAAGGTGCTGCCCTGACGACGTAGGTCGCAGAGCGGTAGCACGCACAAATCATCAGGATTGATCATGACACCCGCCTCAAACCCCAGGCTTCCAGTAGGACCAAATCTGCGATCATTTGGTCAATAACAGGCTTCGATTCGGGAGGGTCGATGAAGGCAGAGCGACTTGATTTGCGGCACGCTGTCAATGCCATCTCTGATGTGATTCAGAACCGGCCCATGCCGCTTCGCGAGTTTGATCAGATCTACATGAAGGCCGGCGACATGGTGGTGCAGTCCGAATACATCGCTCGGCGCTTTGACGGCAAAGACCTGCTATTCGTCGGTGACGGCGATGCTATCAGCCTATGCATCGCGTACCTTCGTCAGCGGAAGGTGTTCAGCTACGGGCCGCGCCGCATTCAACTGGTCGATTTCGACGAGCGGATCGTCCATGCGGTCGAGCGCTTCGCCGACAAGGAGGGCCTGAGTGACGTGATCAGCGCCCGCCTATACAACTGCATCGATGCCTTCCCCGACGACCTGATGGGTCAGTTCGATGCCTTCTATACCAACCCGCCCTGGGGTGCGAGCAACGACGGCGAGAGCGTTAAAGTCTTCGCCGAGCGGGGGATCGAAGGGCTTCGGGGTGATGGCGAGGGCGTGATCGTGATCGCCGACGACCCGAAACTGGACTGGGCCAGGCGCGTGCTTAAGGCCACGCAGACCTTCACGGGAAGCATGGGCTTCTTCGTGCAGGAGATGCAGTCCCAAGTCCACCTGTACCACCTGGATGATGCCCCGGAACTTCGCTCCTGCAACCTCTTCATTCGGTCGGAGCCCGGTAGAGTGCCTGTGGCTAAGAGCTACCAGCTTCACGGCGCGAGGCTGGAGAACTTCTACGGGCGCGAGCAGAAGCTTCACGTGCGATACGTGCGCGAGAAGGGCCGTGTCGACTATGGCAAGGCACCCAGCGAGACATACGAGATCGAATTCTTGGAGAAGGCCTGATGTCTTACCAGCTACAACCAGGCGCGGGCTTCATCTTCATGAAGGTCGGCGTCCACGCTCAGGAAACTCTGACCGACATCATTGCGCGCAAGCAGCGCGAGTTGAAGGACGCCGGCGTGTCGTTCTGGGGTTACGGCGGCAACACCTGCCATCCGACGACCAAGGTTCAGCCCTTCGTCTCCAAGCTGGCCGCCCACGGCCAGGAGGTCTATCTGTGCATGCACGAGATGGTCTCCAAGCACTGGGCAGAGCCTGTTCGAGCCGAGGAGTACAGCGAGGACGGCGTGACCTGGAAGAAGGTGCCGGCGCCGATCAACGTCCGTGGCTCGCGCTACGCACTCGTTTTGAGATCGCTTGAGCCGACCGACTTCGAACTGAGCCTCGGTCACACCAAGGTCGGGATCGGCCTTCAGGAAGGGCGGCCGGGGGTCGAGTACATCCAGGGGAGAGTCGACAAGGCGTGCCTTGAACTCACGCCTGGCGCCCTCGTTCCACCTGCGGACGATCGTGTACTGAAGATCGGCCTGGCAGCCGCACTGGACGCGCCGTACGCGGTGTTGCTTCGCTGAGCTGAGTCGAACTAAGCCGGGACGAACTCCGGCGCCTTAGCCTGCAAAGCGCGCAGCTTGCGCACCAGCGCCTCCTCGAAGGCGGGCTGATCGGCTCCCGCCTCCGTGATCACATGGAACACCGAGGCATCGCACCCCTTGCCCTCGTCGATCCGTGTATGGAGGGCGGCCAGACCCACAGACTGGATCGCTTTGAGCAACAGGTACTCCAGTGGCAGCAGCTTGCCGCGGAGCTGCACCACCTCGACGACGTGCTGAGCCAGTACCGGTAGGCTTGCAATCGCCTTCTTGTCGCCCGTGGTCACGAAGGGCAGGCCACGATGGATCGATATGCTGGCGAGCATCGCCTCGCCGCCATCGAACGCGAGACCATGCTTCTGCGCCGCAGTGCTGATCGCAGCCGATAGCAGCTTCTCCGAATCTGTCATCTTGTCGATCGTCGCGATCGTCGACAGGGTCTTGAACAGGCGCCGTGCAGACTTGCCTGGGCCGCCGGCTCGCTGCTCACGCACCACCTGGTTGTCAAGGCCAGCACTCCGCGTCATCGACCTCATCGTGGCGCAGTCGGCAAGCTTGAATCCCAAGGCTGCGATGCATTCACTGAAGCAATCGAGGACGGACAACTTGATGAGAACGTCTGCGTCGAAAAGCAGGCGATAGGGGCTGGCCTCTGTCATGCGGCTGCCGCGACCGCGTCGATGTAGGCGCGATCCTCGGAAGACAACATCTCCGAGTCGAGCTGGGTGCGAAGCGCCCGATTGATCTGGGCCGTGACCGCAACGTCGTGGTCCGGCAGCATCTTCAGCGCAGCGCCAGCCAGCGGCCACCGGTTCGTCGCCCTGCCGAAGCACAGGATGATCAACCCTGGGTCGATCCGCAACGCATGCCCTGTCGAAACGGCCTTCTCCACCAGTTCTCTAGCGGTGCCCCTGTCGGAAGGTCCTTGCACTTGCAGGACTGGTTGACCCGTCAGCAGCTCGAACGCAAACCGGTCTGCTGCCAACTCTTCCTCGTCGGGCGGCACGCCATCGTCGGTTTCCTCGGGGTCGAGCGTCAGCGCCTCCACGATCGAACCGCCGTCACGCACATGGCCGAGGGCAATGTGGCCCAGCTCATGCGCGATGTAGAACGACACTTGCGCCGGATGGGTCGGCTTGCGAGCCGTAAAGATGGCGCCACGCGCGCCGACGCTCGTAGTCATCGCCGCCATGCCCTTGATGCCGGCCGGGAATGCTGTGAGGTGGGCAACAGGTATGCCGAAGGCAGCGCAGAGCGTCAGCAACTGACCGAAGCCCACCCACGGCTCGGCCGCACCTTCCAGCAAGAGGTGCCGAAGCTCCAGCGCCGACGAAGGTAGCTCGTGCGTGCCCTCCGGCGTGGCCGCCAGTAGGAGCCGCGCAAGTCCGCTGCCGAATCCGTTGGCGGCGCGTTGCTGGGCCTCCGACAGTGCAAGGTGCTTGAATTTGGGGCGCCCCACGTCCGAAAGTTGCAGCGGCGCGTTCTCGTTGAACAGGCTCAGCGGCTCGATGGACAGGCGCTGCGCCAACCCGAGCTGCAAGTGCAGCCAGGAGGAATCGGACTCCTCGGCCTGATCGTCCCACCAGTCCGGCAGGCACGTGCGGACGAAGTCGCCGGCGAAGCCGGCGACCTCAAGTCGCTTTATCAGGGCATCCGTCTTGGACATGTGAGAGCCTACTTTGAGGATACCGCCTGACGGATCAGCTCGCCGACGGCAGTGATCGCAGAGGCCAAGCGGTTGGCGTGCTCGGTGCTGCCATCCCAGGTTCGAAGAACGGCTTCACGCACCACCGCAGGAACCTCGCTGGCAGCGCGTGTGCCTTCAATCGAAATACTTGCGAATTTGCAAACCCGCTTGAGCGCCTTGCCGTAGCGTTTGCGCGGACCATCGTCGTTGAACAGCCGGTAGACCGACGAGAGATCGATGCCTGCACCATTGGCAATCTCTTCATAGGCAATGCCGCGCCCTTGCTGCCAAGATCGCAGTTCCGATACAAGTTCAGTGATAGGCCGTCGGCTTTGCATTAATGATCGCAAAGTTTACAATAACGCAAACACGAGCGGAACCAATGACACTGCCTGAGTACTTCGTTTGGACCCGATTCGGCACCGAGAGCGGGGAGGCGGCCGAGTCGATCCTTGCTCGCAAGGAGAAAGAGCGGCAGGCGGCGGGTGGCATGTTTCTGTGGGGCATCGGAAACAGCGTGGGGCCGTCAGTGCGAAAGCTCCTTGCGAGCCTGAAGGGCCGCCACCCATTTGTGGTGTTCTCGCCCATGCTGGTGGCGCCTCGCGCCGTAGACGTGTTCCCAACTGAGGTTGTTGCATGGCAGTCCGCCAGGGGGCTCGACGCGCAGGATTGGGAAATGCCTGCCGGAACTCTGGTCACCAGCAGAGGTGGCCCAGCCGGAGTCGGCAAGTCCAGGCACTACGCGCTCGTGTGCCAGCGAAACGAGGCGCTCCGGGCCAACGATAGTGGCGCCCGGTTTGCAATCGCAGACCTGGCCAACTTTGCGACGGGCAATCCTGTAGGGCACTCACAGGTCACCGCTGTAGTGCGCCGCACTGGAAGGTCGGCCGATGGGCCGTACGTGGCCGCCGTGATAGCGACGCTGGCCTACCCCTACGTGGTCGAACTCAGCGACCCTGTAGCGCTCGACGCGGCAAGACGGTGGTCGAGTCGCAACAAGCCTGCCAAGCGGCCCAGACAGTTGCCCTTAGAAGTGACTTCCTGATCTGCTTCGTAGCTGCGTGCTGCCCTGCCCACTGACGGCCGACAGCCTGACTACCCGAACCGAGTCCAATGAACCAGCAAATCCTGCCCTTCCTGATCTGATCTGTAGCCGGCCTTCTTCGCGGCGGCTGCAAGCAATGCGAGCACTGGCGCGCGATCCTGCCGTTCACCGTGCTGCGCGGTCGGGACTGGGTGCTCGCGGCGCTGTAGGAGCACCCCGACAAGCGCACGGCTGCCCAAGGCACCCTGTCAGCGAACCTGCGCCTGCCGCTGCGTCTGACAATCTTGGGCTTCGTACTCTCTTCTACCTTGGAGGCCGCTTGAACGCTTCGACCTTCCCAGTTATCTACCTGACCGGCGCTCCAGCGACCGGGAAGTCCACGCTTTCGAAGAACCTCGCCGCAAAGTTCCCTGAGCTTCGAGTGTTTGCCTACAGCGATGAATTGAGGCGGCACTTGGCGCTCCGCACCCAATCTGCGCTGACCGAAGACAGCATCCGGGAACTGTCCGCCAAGGTTGTAACGAGCGAGGACATCGTTGCCTTGGACACGCACCTGGTGGACAGGGTCCGGACCGAGCGAGCCCAAGCACCATTCCTCATCGACTCTCATCCGGTCACCAAGGAAGATTACGGGTTCCGTGTGACCGCCTTCAACGTCGAGGCGCTAAGGGCTCTGAACCCCGATGTCATCGTCTGCCTGTACACGTCACCCGAAGTCCTGCTTGAGCGGATTCGGCTCACTCCCATGGGCAGACCTATGGTCCGCGAATTCGAGGCCAAGATGCACATCGACCTGCAGGCCGGTGTCGCCACGCAGTACGGCATCCTCATAGGCAAGCCCGTGTACCTCATTGACAGCTCCATCTCCCAGTCAGATCTAGTCGCGACGGTCGCAGCAAGGGCGCGGCTGAACGGCTGAGGGCTACGCTGGCAGAAGGCAGGTACGCCTTCACCAGGGTGCACGATTAATCCGTGTCGAGGGCCCAGCAGTCAGTCGAGACTCGCACCGTCGAACGACCGGTCATGGCGACCACCGCCGCTCGGCCCGCAAGGCCGAACGTCTCTGATCAGTCTGATGCGGCCGTCCGGTTTGCAAACAATCGGTGCCGGTGCAGAACATCGGCGATCGCAAAGACAAGTCATGTACGGCGGCAGACCGGGCTGCCAGCAAGCGCCCGGTTGCCATCGCAGATGTCACGGGCGCCAACCTGTCTCCGTCAACACGGCGCGAGCAGCCTCGTGCACGCTTGCGCGCTGGTCGAGCAGCAGGCGAGGCAACAGCCTGTGGGCGAGCTCTGTTTGCTTGCCCTTGCGCACGATCTCGATCGCCCGCACGACCAGGCTCTCGCTGGAAGACGCGAGTGCGGCTTCGATCTCGGACGGCGTTGGTGCAAGCCCCCCTTTCCGATTTCGGGATGGGAATCAGGCCCGGCAGCAGCGAGGCGCCGCTTCCCTTGAGAAACAGCCTGACGATGGACCGGTCCATGGGCAGGAATGAGGATGACGCCGACCGGGTGGTGCCGCCTTGTTCCGGGCCAGGAGGCCCGGAGGGCACGGCCCCGCCGATCAGCAAGCCGCGGCGAGCGCGCGCAGGCAGATCGCGCTCGCGACGCTGCAGCTGCCCCAGGTGAGGATCTTCGTCACCCGCCCGCGCGCGCGGCCCATCGCCATCTCGATCCACGGCTCCTCGGGCCACGAGCCGTCGTCGGACTGCGCCTCGGCCAGGCGCTCCATCGCGCGCTCGTGCTGGCCGGCGTTTTCGCCCGCGGTGTGCAGGGTCCACAGGCACAGCGCGGTGCTCACGGGCGACAGCCCGGGCTCGGCCAGTGCCAGGCGTGCGAAGTCGCACGCGCGCTGCACAGCGGCCGGCGCGGCGCCGGCGGCGCTGAGCAGTTCCACGCACAACGAGCTGCCGTAGTACGGTCCGGCGTACCACGTGCCCTGCCAGGCGCCATCGGCGCGCTGCGCGGCGGCGACGAGCCGCACACCGGCCGCAATGGCCTCAGCGGCGCCGGCGCGCACCGGCTCGCAGCGCAGCAGCGCGCGATAAAAGCGCGCCAACACGTCGATGTCGACCGTGTTGCCCCAGCACAGTTCGACCGCGCGCCGCATCACCGTCTGCGCCTGCAGCGGGTCGCTCGCGGCGATGAGCCAGGTGTCGATCGCGCCATCGCCGCGGCGCTGCGCCAAGGCCAGCCCGATCGGGCCTTCGCAGCCTGCCAGGTGCTGCGGCGCGGCGCGTGCGAACAGCGCGCTGGCCGCCGCCAGGCTGTCCAGGTCGGGTGGCAGCTCGGGCAGGCCGGGGAAGTAGCTCCAGCCGCCAGCGCGGTCCGCCAGCCGACCGGCGGCGACGTGCTCGGCTTCGCGTCCGGCGAGTCGCCCTGCGGCTGCCGCGTGCTCGAAACCCGCGTCGGCCAGGTCCATCAGCAGGCCGCCGATCACGGCGCGCGCGAACAGGTCCGAGCCCTGGCGCTCCGTGCTGCCGGTGAATCCTTGTGCGTGGGGAAACGTCATCTCGTGACACGCGTCGGGGAACCCGGCGTCGGCCTGGCGCACGAGGAAGTCCCATGCGCGCCCGGCTGCACGCTGCGCCGCCGCCGAGCCGCTCACTGGACCACCCTGCGCATCATGCGACGGTGAAGGCGCCCGCCTTGGTGACGCTGTCGGCGTTGACGGTGACCGTGACGTCGCGTGCCGACGTCGCGGCGGTCGCCGTGATGTCGAAGTTGCAGTTGATCTGCGTGTCGCTCACCACGACGACCGAGCTCGCCGTGACGCCCAGGCCGCTGAGCTGCACGGTGTGGATCGCCGCCGCGGGCTTGAAGCCGATGCCGGTGAGGACCACCGGAACGCTGGAGTTGCGCGCGCCGGCGGCCGGCACGACCGCATCGAGCTTGAAAGCCAGCGGCAGCTTGTCCGCGCAGGTGCCGGAACTGGGCGGCGCGACGGTCTCGAACTGGCGGCTGCCCGTCGGTCCGTCGGCACCGGGGGCGCCCGGCCCGCCGTCCACTGTCGGGTCGCCGAGGCCTGGGTGGCCCGGGTTGCCGTTCTCGGCGTCCTGGTCGCACGGACCCGAGTTCTTGCCCTTGTGGCCGCCCTGCAGCGCACCCTTGCCGCCCTTGCCGCCGTCGCCGGCCTCGCCGTGGTTGCTGCCGCCGTAGATGTAGTGGAAGCCGGCAGTGACGAAGGGGCCGTTGACGCCGACATTGGCCGCCGTGCTGACGATCCAGATCGCGCCTGCCGCGCCGCCGTCGCCGCCCTTGCCGCCCCCGCCGCCGTTGGCGCCGTCGCCGGCATTGCCGCCGTCACCGGGCTGGCTGCCGCAGGAATCGCCGGTCCAGCTCTCGTCGACGACGCCGTCGCGTCCGCCCATGCCTCTGCCGCCATCGCCGCCGCGCTGGCCGGTGCCACCGTTGCCGCCGGCCTGGCCGTGCCAGTCGATGATCAGCTGGTCGGCCGCGCCGATCACGACTTCGAGCGCGACGATATTCAGGGTGCGTGGTGCGTCCCGCCCCCGCCCGCCCGAGGTGCCGGCCTGGCCATCAGCGCCGCGGCCGCCGTTCTGGCCGTCGCTGCCCTGGCCTTGGTCCTGCCAGACGTTGGGGTCGAACGACGCGCCCATGGCGGCCTGCGGCTGGACCGCACCATTGGGCGCGCGGTGCAACCGGTCAAGCCAGGTGACGACGTTCTTGCCCATGTACAGCGAACCGCCGGCGCCGTCCTCGCAGGGCGCCGCGTCGCCGGGCTTGCCGCCGCCGATGATCACCAGCTTGCGGCAGACGACGTTGTAGTTGTCGAAATAGCTCTTCTCCTTCTCTCTGCCGGTGGGCGCGAAGATCAGCCGCCCGGTGTTCAGGAAGGTGATCGTGTCGCGCACGAAGCACTGCTCGGTCACCAGCAGGTCGCCGGCGATGACCACCGTGTCGCGGGTTCCGGTGATGGGGTCGAACACCGCGTTCGTCGCTGCGCTGCAAGTCGTGCATACCCCGTTGATCTGTGCCATGGCTTCTCCTTGGTTTTGCTCAGGTCACCGTGAAGCCGCCGACCAGCGGCGCCGAGGTCTGCGCCCCGACGGTCACCGTGACATCGCGTGCGTTCTGCGGCGCCAGGTTGCCGATCGTGAAGGTGCAGGTGATGGTCGTCGCGTTCGTCGCCACGACGGCCGACACGGTGACGCCGGCACCGCTGACGCCGACCTGGTGGATCGGGTTGGCCGGGTCGAAGTTGGTGCCGGTGATGGTGACGCCGACGACCGCGTTGCGTGCGCCGCTGTTCGGTACGACCGAGGCGACAGTGGGCGCCGGCGGCGCGACCACGGTGAAGCCGCCGGCCAGCGGCGCCGAGGTCTGGCTGCCCGCCGTGACGCTGACGTTGCGCGCGCCGGCAGGCGCGACGTTGTTGATCGTCAGCGTCGCGGTGAGGCTGGTGTTGGTGGGCACCGCCACGGCAGAGGCAGACACGCCGGCACCGCTGATCTGCAGCAGGTGGATCGCCGCCGCGGGATCGAACTCCGTGCCGGTCACCGTCACGTTCACCGCGGTCCCGGCCACGCCCGAGTTCGGCACGATGGACGTGACCGTGGGCGGCAGCGGCGCATTGACCGTGAAGCCGCCGACCAGCTTGCCCTGGTAGGACCCGGCCTGGACGACGACGTCGCGCGGGCCGACGGCGGCGCTGGCCGCGATGTCGAACGTGGCCGTGATCGCCGTGTCGCTGGCCACCACCACGCTCTGCGCACTGACGCCGGTGCCGCTGACGGCCACGCCGTGCGCGCTGGCCGACGGGTCGAAGCCGGTGCCGGCGATGGCGACGGCGACACTTGTGTCCTGGAACCCGGCGCCCGGCGTCACGCTGGCGACGACCGGGATGATCGGAATGATGTCGGCGCAGGTCGACGACGCCGGCGGTTCGATCGCTTCGAAGAGCAGTGAGCCGGTGGCTCCGGCCGGGCCGTTGGGGCCGGGGGGCGCGGGCCCGGGGTCGGCCCCGTTGCCGGCGACGCCGGGGTTCGCAGTGCCGCACTCGGAGCCGCCGCGCTTGCCGGCCTTGCCGCCGGCGCCGGCCTGCTGCGACCCTTTGCCGCCTTTGCCGCCCTTGCCGCCGTTGGCGCCACCGCAGACGAAGGTGATGGCCCCGGAGACGAAGGCGCCGCCGGGAATGATGTTGACCGTCGGCGTGACGACCGAGAGCGCGCCGGCCTTGCCACCGGTGCCGCCGCCACCGCCTGTGCCACCGAGGCCGCCGTTGCCGCCGTCGCCGCCGTCGCCGGGTTGGCGCCCGCAGGAGTCGCCGGTCCAGCTCTCGTCGACGTGGCCGTCGTGGCCGCCCATGCCGTCGCCGCCGGGGCCGCCGTCCTGGCCGTCGGCGCCGTCGCCGCCGTTCTGGCCATGCCAGTCGACGACCAGGCTGCCGTTGTGGCGGAACTCGACCTCGAGCGCGACCACCGTCAGCCGGCCCGGCGCGGGCATGCCGGCCGTGCCCGCGTTGCCCATCGAGCCGGTGCTGCCGGTGCCGCCGTCCTTGCCGTTGTCGCTGCCCTGGCCTTGCTCGGACCAGTTGTCGGTGTCGAACGACTCACCCGCCCCCGCGGGGCCTGGAAACGAGGCGCCCGACGCGCCCTTCGTGTAGACGCGGTCGAGCCAGGTGATGACGTTCTTGTTCTTGTAGCCGTCGGTCGGATCGAAGGGTTCGCAGGGTTGCAGCACCAACGGGTCGCCGCCGCCGTCGATGATGAGCCTGCGGCAGACGACGCTGTAGCGCTCGGCGTAGCGCCCGCCCTTTTCCTGCGGCGTGAAGATCAGCCGGCCCTGGTCCTTGAAGAGGATCGTGTCGTGCACGAAGCAGGGCTGGTTGACGATCAGGTCGTTGTCGATCACCACCAACGAGCGCGGCCCGCCAGGCCCGAATTCGGCGCTGATCGCCGGTCCGCAGGATTTGCACACGTCTTGCATCTGGGTCATGGCTGTCCTCGGTCGCTTTGTCGTTGCTGGGGCCGGAACGGGGCCCACTCCGGCAGGGGCCGCATCGCGAACCCCCGGCTGCGCAATTCGCCGGCCAGCGTGTCGCGCAAGCGCACGACGCTGTCGATGCCGCGCCGTACCTGCGCCGCGTCCACCTCGGCGCCGCCCGCGAGCACGCGCCGCAGGTCGTCCACGATCTCCGGGCAGTGCTGGCGCAGGTCGGGCAGCACGGCCGTTTCGGGCTGCAGAAAGGCGGCATCGACGCCTTCGGCCGCGCGCGCGTGGATCATCGGGATGCGCGCCAGCGAGTAGGCCCAGAAGCGCAGGTAGTGCAGCGCCGACTCGGGCTGGCCGTGGGCCAGCATGTCGCGTGCGACGGCGATGCGGAACTCCAGTTCGTCGGCGGCGATCGTGTACGCGTACTCGGCGCGCGTGAGCTTGCGCATGGCGTCGGGCCAGCGCGGCTCGGCAAAGCGTTGCGAGACCACACGGTGGATGCGGCGCAGCGGCGCGAACGTGTCCTCGGGCGCCTGATCGAGCCCCAGCGTCTCGATGACTTCGGCGCGCAGCGCCAGGCCGGTCTGCGCCTCGATCTCTTCAAGGTACGGCAGCGGGCGCGTGAAGACGTTGGGGCAGAAACCGCCGAGGCCGTCGATGCCAAGCGCGATGCACGACGAGCTCGCCATGTGCAGCCAGAACCGCGCCAGTTCCGGAAAGTCCCAGGTGATGCCGATCTCGCGCACCGTCTTCCAGCCGACGTCCAGGAAGACGTTCCAGCGTGCCGCACGGATATCGGCGCGGTGGAAGCAGGCCTGCATCGCGGCCCGGCAGGCCGCCGAGAGGCCCTGCGGGTCGTGGACTGCTTCCGACGCCATGAAACGGTGCGCCGCAAGGCCGAGCTGCGCCAGCTTCTCTGGTTGCTCCAGCAGGGACTGCGGGTACCAGGTGATGTCGAGCGACCGGCCCTGGGGGTCCGCCGCGTGCCGGCGCTCCGGCAGGAAGGCCGGCAGCGCCGCGAACATCATCAGGTCGACGTCGTAGGCCCGGGGGGAGACGCGGTCGGTGATCGGCGTGCGCAGCTGGATCGCGACCGCTTTCGCGCCGTCATGCGCGATCGCGCTTTCGACGGCGCGCCGGTCCACGCGGGCCAGGCCCGCGGCACCGCGAACCGGCTCAAGAACGTCGAGCGCAAGCACCATCGGCTTCTCCTCCTGTGCCCATCTGCGAGAAATGGTGCGCGGTTATAGGTCACACGATCGCAGGTTGGCATCCCTAGCGTTGTGGTGAGCACCGCGCGTGGCACGACCGCAGCGCGCGCGTTTGCGTGCCTCGGGCACGAAGTTCGGCACCGGCCGGCGGCGGTGAAGGTCAGCTCCAGCGTGCCCGGCGGCACCGTGTCTGCGGGCTTGTTGTCAGGGACGGTTCGTTTCTAGCGTATCTTTGCCCTCTTTGGTCCCCAGGATCGTCCCCCCATGGCCAGTGAACAAGCCACGCGTCATATCCGCCTCACCTCGCACCCCGGCCAGGGCCCTGCCGGCGCGCCGCCCATCCGCTGGGGCGACGCCGATCCGCTCGTGCGCGGCCCCGTCATCGGCACCACCACCAACCGCGGCCAGCGCAACGTCGTCGGCACGCACAGCGGCAGCTACGGCGTCTACCGCGCACTCGCCGTGGCGGCCGGCAACCTGACCCGCAGCCACCGCGCCGACCTGACGAACACCGCACCCACCGACCTGGTCGGCCCCTACCCGCAGTGGGGCGATGCGACGAAGATGGTGTCGATCGACCCCTGGGGCGCGAGCGTGCAGAGTGTGTTCGCCGACTACATGGCGCAGGGCTATGACATCCGGCCGACCATCGCCGTCACCAAGGCCCACATCCACCTGCCGGAAATCAAGCAGGCGCTGGCCTTCCAGCGCCTGGCGATCGACGGCAAGATCTTGCTCGACGACGCCTCGGCCACGGTGACGAAGATCGCGCTCGAACCGGTCTGGTGGCTGCCCGGTGTGGCGAAACGCTTCAAGGTCAGCGAAGGCGAGTTGCGCCGCGCGCTGTTCGAAGAAACCGGCGGCATGTACCCCGAGCTCGTCACACGCAGCGACATCGAGGTCTTCCTGCCGCCCATCGGCGGCCAGACGCTGTATGTCTTCGGCGACGTGCGCGACCTCGCGAACCCGAACGTCACGCTCACCGCGCGTGTGCACGACGAATGCAACGGCTCCGATGTTTTCGGCTCCGACATCTGCACCTGCCGGCCGTACCTGACGCATGCCATCGAAGAGTGCATCCAGGGTGCGCAGAAAGGCGGCGTCGGCCTCATCGCCTACAGCCGCAAGGAAGGCCGGGCCCTCGGCGAAGTGACGAAGTTCCTGGTCTACAACGCGCGCAAGCGCCAGCTTGGCGGCGACAGCGCCGACAAGTATTTCCTGCGCACCGAGTGTGTCGCCGGCGTGCAGGACATGCGCTTCCAGGAGCTGATGCCCGACGTGCTGCACTGGCTGGGCATCCAGAAGATCCACCGCCTGGTGAGCATGAGCAACGACAAATACGACGCCATCACCGGCAGCGGCATCGAGGTCGGCGAGCGCGTGAAGATCCCCGACAGCCTGGTGCCGGCCGATGCCAAGGTGGAAATCGAAGCCAAGATCGCCGCCGGTTATTTCACCGACGGCAGTGTGCCGACGGAAAACGATCTGTCGAAAGTGAAGGGGCGTGCGCTTGAATGACCTTTTTGCCGCGTTGCGAGAACCGGCAACGATCCGGCTGCGCTGTGCCGCCATCACACGCGCCGTGGCCGATGGCCGCAGCAGTTTCTTCGGCATCGACCGCAGCCGCCTCGGCGCGGCGGCCGACCGCGTCGCGGCGCTGACGCTGCAGCGATTCCCCGACCTGAAGATTCCGTACCACAGCCGCTGGCGCCACTTCGAAGCCGGCGGCGTAGCCCGCAAGGCCGAACTCGATGCGCTGCTGGCCGGCCGCAGCGCTGCCGAGGTGGCAAGGGCGCAGATCGACCTGACCGTGGTGAGCGTGCTGCTCGACGCCGGCGCCGGCCCGGCCTGGAAGTACCGCGAAGGCGAACTCGAATTCACCCGCTCCGAAGGCCTGGGCGTGGCCACGTTCCGCGCTTTTCTTGCCGGTGCTTTTGCCACCGACAGCGCCGACCCGCTGCGGGCCGATGGCGCGGCACTGCACCGCATCGACGCCGCGGCCTTGCGTGCCGTGTTCCAGTCCAGCCCGTCGAACCCGGTGGTCGGCCTCGAAGGCCGCGCCGGGCTGTTGAGCCGGCTCGGCGATGCGCTGCTGGCCGAACACGTGCGCGACGGCAGCGTCGAGGCACGCCCCGGCATGCTGTATGACCGCCTCGTCGCCGGAGGGCGCACCGAGGTCAGCGCGGCGGACGTGCTGGCTGCCGTGCTGCGCACCTTTGCGCCCATCTGGCGCAGCGGCAGCGTCATCACCGGCCAGCCCGCGGGCGACATCTGGCCGCACCGCTTTGCCGGCGCCGAACGGGCCAATGGCCGTGACACCACCACACCCGGCTGGGTGCCGTTCCACAAGCTCAGCCAGTGGCTGAGTTATTCGCTGCTCGAGCCGCTGCAATGGGCGGGCGTGACGGTGACCGGGCTCGACGCACTGACCGGCCTGCCCGAATACCGCAACGGCGGCCTGCTGCTCGACAGCGGCGTCATCGTCGTGCGCAAGCCGAAGGACGCGGCGACACGCTGGAAGCCGTCGGACGAGTTCATCATCGAATGGCGTGCGTTGACGGTGACGCTGCTCGACGAACTCGCGGTGCTGGTGCGCCAGCGCCTGGGCAAGACCGCGGCCGAGCTGCCGCTGGCCTGCATCCTCGAAGGCGGCACCTGGGGCGCCGGCCGGCAGATCGCCGCCGAGTTGCGTGAAGGCGGCGCGCCGCCGCTGAACATCGACAGCGACGGCACGGTGTTCTAACCCTTCAGCAGCGACAGCAACTCCGCCGCCGCCAGCGGCGCGCCGCCATCCTGGCCTTCGAGCAGGCTGTCGGCGAGTGCGCGTTTGTCGCGGTGCAGCTCGACGATGCGCTCTTCGATCGAACCGGCCATCACCAGCCGGTACACCGTCACCGGCCGTTGCTGGCCGATGCGGTGGGCGCGGCCGCTGGCCTGGTCTTCGGCGGCCGGGTTCCACCAGGGGTCGGCGATGATCACGTAGTCGGCCGCCGTCAGGTTGAGGCCGAAGCCGCCGGCCTTCAGGCTGATCAGGAACAGCGGCGCGTCACCACGCTGGAACGCCGCCACCTGCACGGCGCGCGCCGCCGCCGGTGTGCTGCCGTCGAGGTACTGGTAGGCGATGCCGGCGGCGGCCAGCCGCTCGCCGAGCAGTTTCAGGAAATCGGTGAACTGGCTGAACACCAGCGCCTGGTGGCGGCCTTCGACGAGTTCGGTCGCCAGGCGTTCGAATTCCAGCACCTTGCTGCCGACCATGCCGAGTTCGGGCGCCACCAGGCGCGGGTCGCAGGCGGCGCGGCGCAGCCGGGTCAGTTCGGCGAGCACATGGAAAGCGGCCTGCGGGCCGTCGATCGCGGCCACACGTTCCAGCGCACGCTGGCGCGTGGCTTCGAGGAAACTGCGTTCGTCGTTGCCGGGTTCGATGCGCAACACGATCTCGGTGCGTGGCGGCAGTTCGGTCAGCACCTGGGCCTTGGTGCGCCGCAGCAGGAAGGGCGCGACGATGCGGCGCAGCCGCGCCCGCGCGGCGTCGTCGCGCTGGCGTTCGATCGGGTTGGCAAAACGTTCGGTGAAACGTGCCGCGCTGCCCAACAGGCCGGGGTTGAGCAGGTTCATCAACGACCACAGGTCGCTCAGGCGGTTCTCCACCGGCGTGCCGGTCAGCCCGAGGCGGAACCCCGCCTGCAGCGTGGCCACCGCTTGCGCCCGTTTGGTGGCGGCGTTTTTCAGCGCCTGCGCTTCGTCGAGCACCAGCGTGCCCCAGTGCTGCTGGGCGAAGGCCTCGGCGTCGCGCAACAGCAGCGCATACGACGCGACCACCACATCGCCCGGGCCGGCGGCGCCGAGCAGCGCGCCGCGTTCGGCGCTGTCGTAGTCGTGCACCTGCAGCGATGGCGCAAAACGCAGCGCTTCGGCGACCCAGTTGCTGCACACCGAGGTCGGTGCCACCACCAGCGCCGGGCCGTCGTCGGCGCGTGCCAGCAGCAGCGCCAGCGTCTGCACGGTCTTGCCCAGGCCCATGTCGTCGGCGAGCACGGCACCGAAGCCGGCATGGGCCAGCCGCATCATCCAGGCCCAGCCATCGGCCTGGTAGGGCCGCAGCTCGGCCTGCAGCGCCGAAGGCAGTGTTGGCGCCAGCGTCGCCGCCTGCTCCAGCCGCTGCGCACGCTGTTGCCAGGCGCCGTCGCCGCGTGCGCCCAGTTCGTCGGCGGCTTCGGCCAGCCAGGCCGCGGCGGCGCCGGGCAGGCGCAGGCCGTCGTTGTATTCAGAGCCGAGTGCGGCCAGCTCGTCGAGCCGCCGCCGTAGCGCCTGCGTCAACGCCAGGTAGCGGCCTTCGCCGAGTGCCACATAACGCTGGCTGCGTGCGCCGTCCAGCAGCGCCAGCAGCTGCTTCAGGCCGAGCACACGGTGTTCGTCGAGCTGCAGTTCACCGTCCACAGCGAACCAGTCGCGTTCGCTCTTCACGCGCAGCTGCAGGGCGTTGTCGGGGGGCTGCAGCAGCGTCAGCGGCTGGCCCTTGGGCCATTCGATCGAGGCCACCGCGGGCAGGCTGGCCATGGCTTCCACGGCGGCCAGCGCCTGCTCGGGGTCGTCGAGCAGCCAGTGGGCGTCGGCCGCTGCTTCGCCAAGGAAGGGCAGCGCTTCGAGCACGGCCCGCAGGTGGCCACGTTCGGCGTCCAGGTCGCGTGCGGTGGCCAGGCTCTGGCCGGCGTGCAGCGTGTGCAGCCGCGCCCGGCCATTGCCGGGCGGCAGCGTCGGGCCGAAGTCGCCGAAGGGGCGCACCAGCAACTGCAAGGCCAGCGCGTCGCCACGCGGTGTGAACTGCGCGCGCAGCCGCGGTTCGGCGGCCACCGCCTCGCCGCCCTGGGCGTCGCTGTGCAGCAGGAAGTGGCCGGCCAGCACCTGCAGCGCGGCGTCGAGTTCCTGCTGCGCTTCGAGCGGCACGCTCCACTCACGCGCCGCCAACTCGGCCACCTGGCGCTGCGTCGGTGTGATGCGGATCAGCCGCGCGCGGTCGGCCGACTCGGCCACCACACGCAGCCGGCTGGCGGGCTGCTTGGCGCCGGGGTCGTCGTAGCCGCTGTCGATGAAGTCGTCGTCATCGTCATCGTCGGTCGTGTCGTCGTCGAGCAGCGACTCTTCGATGCGGAAGCGGTAGCGCTCGCCGCCGTCGGCCTGCGTCTCGCGGCGCACTTCCAGCGTCGGCAGGCTCTCACGCAGGTCGACCGGCTGTTCCGGCGTGTCGGCGAAGACGACATTCGGGTGGCCGACCAAGGCCAGCGCAGCGCTGTCGGTGTCGATCCGGACATCGCGCATCGACCAGCGCGACACCTTGATGCAGCGTGCCACTGCGGCGTCGCGGGCGTCGAGCTTGGTGCTCTTGGTCAGGCGGCTGAGCGGCACTGCCTTGGCCTTGCCCGGGCCACGTGCACCCTGGCTGCGCTCGAAGGGTTCGATGCGCGTGATGCGGCCTTGTGTGTCCAGCGACAAACGCCATTGCAGTGTGGCCGCAGCGGGTGCTGCGGCCACACGCTGTGGCGCCAGCGCGCCGATGACGGCCAGTGCTTCGCGCCAGGGCTCGACCGCAGCGCCGAAATACCGCACCGGCCAGGCCGGTGCCACCTTGTCTTTGCGCGGCACGCCGATCTTCTCGGCCGCCTGCAGCAGCAGTTCGGCCTTCCACGGCAGACCGATGGCGCGCAGCGTGGTGCAGCCGTGTTCGACGATGGCCTGCGTCCAGCGCTTCGGCCGCAGGCCCAGCCAGGCAGCGAGGATCAGCGCGTTGGGGTCGGCCAGGGTCGGCGAATCGGCTTCGAAGAAGGGCAGACGCGGCGCTTCTTCACCCAGGCGCGCGGCAATCGCGTGTGCCCACAGGCCCCAGCCGTGTGGTGCCGGCGCACGCGAGCCCGATTCCGTCAGCGCCAGCTTGCGTGCGGCGTTCCAGGCCGCGCCGTCGTTGCCTGCGAGCAGGGCCAGCAGGTGCAGTTCGAGCATCGACGTGGGCAGCAGCGAACGTTTGCGGCCGAGTGTCTTGGCCACCTGTTTCAGCGCCAGCGTGCCAGCGCTGGCGGCTTCGGCCCAGCGGCCTTGCCAGGCCAGTGCGTCGGCTTCGAAGACCGGGCCGAAATCAGCTTCGGCGCTGGACCCGGCCAGCGCCTGGCGCATTGCGTCGATCTCGCCACGGTGCAGCCGCCACTCGGCCACGCGCAGCCGCAGGCTCGCCGGCACCGCCGCGGGCTCGTGCGTGACGTGGGCTTCGAGCCAGTCGCACAGCGCCGGCGCCTCGGCCCTGAGCAGCAGGGCCTGGTCGAGCTGCACCAGCAGGCCCCAGCGCAGCGCTGGCGCCACCAGCGCGGCAAAGACCGGATCGAAGGGTTCGCCGAAGGCCCGCAGCACGATGGGCGCCATCGCCGCGCTCGTCAGCACCCGCTGGGCAACCGTGTTGTATTCGGTCGGGCCCATGCCCGAGGCCAGCACCAGGCGGGCGAGCGCGATGCGCTCTTCGTCGTTGTGCAGCCAGACCATGCCGGGGGCTGCGTCGGGCGATCCGCGGCCGCCGTTGCCCGCCCAAAGCCAGACGCGCCAGAAGTGTTTGGCTTCGGGCCGGGCCAGCAGTTCGTGCAGCCGGGCGTTGCGCGCTGGCGCCGGCACCGTGCCGCCCGATGCCGCCGTGCCGCCCAGCTGTACACGACCCGCAGCACCCAGCCGCTGCAAAGCCGTCAGCACGTCGGCAGCGCTGAAGTCGTTGCCGTCGTCGCGCTGCCAGACCATGCCGCGGCAGAAGCTGGCCAGCCAGCCGGCATTGCGTTTGCAGCCGGCCACACAGAGTGCGTCGAACAGGGTTTCGAGTTCGGTGCTCGACAAGGCCGCGGCCTTCTTCGACGCCGAGGGCTGCGGCGCTGGCACCGGCGCCGCGCTGGCCTTGTGCGGCATGATGCTCACCGGCTCACCGCGCAGGTTGATGAAGTCGAAAGTCGGGCGGCGTTTGGCCATGGCGCCCGAGATGCTAGCCTGTCGCCCATGGACCGCGCCGCCACCCCCGGTTTCGGCAGCCAGCTGCGCAGCTGGCGGCAGCGTCGCGGCCTGACCCAGCTGGCGCTGGCCTTGGCGGCCGAGGTCTCTGCCCGGCACCTGAGCTGGCTCGAAGCCGACAAGAGCCAGCCCAGCCGCGCGATGGTGCTGCGCCTGGCCGAGCGGCTGGAGGTGCCGCTGCGCGAACGCAACGGCCTGCTGATGGCCGCAGGCTACGCGCCGATGTACGGCGAACGTGGCCTCGGCGACCCGGCGCTGGCCGGCGCCCGCAGCGCGCTGCAGCGCCTGCTCGAAGCGCACGAACCGTCACCCGCGCTCGCGGTCGACAGGCACTGGAACCTGGTGGCGCACAACCGCATGCTGCCGCCGTTGCTGCAGCAGGTGGCGCCGGCGCTGCTGCAGCCGCCGGCGAACGTGCTGCGTGTCTCGCTGCACCCGCATGGCCTGGCCGGCATGATCGAGAACCTGCCGGCCTGGCGCGACCATGTGCTGGCGCGGCTGCAGCGGCAGATCGTCAGCAGCGGCGACGCGCGCTTGATGGCGCTGCACGAAGAATTGCGCGCCCTGCCCTGCGCAGCGGTGGACGGTGTGGACGCCGCGATCAGCGAACCCTTCGACGACGTGGCGCAGTCGCTGGTGCTGAACACACCGGCCGGCCGGCTGGCCTTCATCACCACGCTCACCGTGTTCAGTGCGCCGCATGACGTGGCGTTGTCCGAGCTCGCCATCGAAACCCTGCTGCCGGCCGATGCGGCCACCGCCGACCGGCTGCGCCAGATCCAGACCACCCTGCCACCATGAAAACAGTCCACCACATCGATCACCCGCTGGTCCAGCACAAGCTGACGCTGATGCGGCAGAAGGACCGCAGCACCAACAGCTTCCGCCGCCTGCTGCACGAGATCGGCATGCTGATGGCCTACGAGGTCACACGCGACATGCCGACTTCGCTGATCGAGATCGAAACGCCGCTGGAAACGATGATGGCGCCGGTGATCGACGGCAAGAAGACGGTGTTCGTCGTCGTCATGCGCGCCGGCGACGGTTTCCTCGACGGCATGCTCGAAGTGGTGCCGGGCGCGCGGGTTGGCCACATCGGCCTGTACCGCGACCCGAAGACGCTGGTCGCGGTGGAGTACTACTTCAAGATGCCGCACAGCATGGAAGACCGCGACGCCATCGTGCTGGACCCGATGCTCGCCACCGGCAACTCGGCGGTGGCGGCGGTGGAGCGGCTGAAGGAGACGAAGCCGAGGTCGATCCGCTTCGTCAGCCTGCTCGCGGCGCCCGAAGGCTTGAAGAACTTCCACGACCACCACCCCGACGTGCCGGTCTACACCGCGGCCATCGACCGCCAGCTCAACGAACACGGCTACATCGTGCCCGGGCTCGGCGACGCGGGCGACCGCATCTTCGGCACCAAGTAGCCGCGATGGCCAGGCAGCACGATCACGCCTCTGCCGTCGCCGCGCGCAGCGGCATGCGTGCCGCGGCGTTGCCGTCGGCCGCGGCGCCGCAGCGACCGTCGCGGCGACTGGCCTGTGCCTGCGGCGGTGTTTGTCCATCCTGCAGCCGTCCCGGCGACGCCATCGAGCGCCAGGCGGACCGCTGGGCCGACGGCGTGGCACCGACGCTGCCCCGCCTGCCTGCCAGTGCGAGCGGTGCGCCGCTGCCGGCGCGGGCGGCGTTCGAAGACCGCTTTGGCAGCGACCTGTCGGCCGTGCGCCTGCACCACGACGCCGCGGCCCAGCAGCGCAGCGCCATGCTGGGCGCACGTGCCTTCACGCAGGGCGACGACATCTTCTTCGGCGCCGGCGAATACGCGCCCGGCAGTGCCCGCGGCCGCCACCTGCTGGCGCACGAGGTCGCGCACACGCTGCAGCCGCGGGCGCGTGGTGTGATCGCGCGCAAGACGCTGACCGACCTGCCGCAGAGCGTGCGGCTGGTCATCCAGGTCTCGCGCACCGCGCCGGCGCCAGCAGATGTGCAGACCTGGGTGAAGAACTACTTCGACGCCAGCAGCGGCATCAGCGCCACACCCGGTGTGCCGGTCGAGTTCGGCACCGAGATCAGCGACGCGCAGCAGAAGAAGGGCCTGGGCGCGGTGGTCAACGAGCTGATGAGCGTCTCGCATGTCGTCGTCACGCCGGCCACCCCCACCACGCCCGAAGAACGCAGCAACACCGACCCCGAAAACTGGCCGCTGGGCCCGAACAGCCTGCTCGACCTGGCGCTCGACCTGCGGGCCCACGGCGGTGAACACGCGGTGTTCCGCTTCACGCGCTACAGCGACGCCGGCACTGAGAAAGTGCTGGTCGAGAAGACCCGCGTGCTCGCCGCCGCCGGGACCACGGCCAGCGTGGCGCCGGCCACCACCGGCACCTTCACCGGCGGTGTTGCCGTCGGCAAGATCCGGCTCCAGATCGACAGCACTTTCGGCGACGACCGCGGCAAGCGCATCGCCGACGCGGTGGCGCTGCTGCCCGAGATGCTGCGCGACCGTGCCGACGGGTTGAGCTTCGTCGATGGCGGCGCCGGCCAAGGCCCGGGTGGCGAAAACGGCCACTACGACGCTGCGACCGACCAGGTCTCGTTGTACGGCGATCTCTTCGCCGCTTCGGTGCGCCAGGTCGGCGCCGCCAGCAGCTCGGCCTACCAGATCGTTCACGAGATCGGCCATGTGGTCGACCTGCGCCCGCTGTTTGCCGCCCAGCGTGCACGCGACGCCGCCAAAGAGGCGAAGAAGAAGCTCGAGGCGCCGAAGCCGTTCGACATCAACGACACCGACATCTTCGCCGGCGAGAAAAAACCCGACCCGGCGGCGCAGGCCGAAATCGCGCGGCTGAAGACCGAAATCGACACCCAGAACAAGTTGGTGGCGAGCGCCAAGTCGGTGGCCGGCAGCGAAGTCGGCACCGCCACCGAGTCGATGCTGACCGAGTTTGCGAAGGCACTCGCTGCCGACGGCGTGACAGCGGTGAAAGACGCGAAGAAGCGCAACGCCGCCACTGAAGCCGCGAACGTGAAGGCGCAGGCCGCCAACGAGGCCGACCCGAGCGGGGTGCAGAAACCGATCAGGCCGCTTGAGCCGACATTGTCGACCGGCCTCTCGCGCTACGCCGCCACCGACCTGATGGAAGCCTACGCCGAGAACTACGCGCTCTACGTGCTCGACGAAACGCTGCTGCAGGCGTTGCGGCCGAAGACCCATGCCTACTTCGTGAAGGCCTTCCCGAAGGCGCCGCCGGCGGCGCCCGGGGGGGTCTGAAGGTCGGACCTTCTTTCGAGAAATAGCGGCCCGCAGGGGCCCCGTTCGGGTGTTCACGATTCCCTTGCAGGCGTACTCTGCTGCGTTGCGTTCTGATTGGGGTGTTGCCATCTGGTCTTGTTGGTATGCGCCGTGAGTTCGCCCGGCGACAAGCCCTCGACCCTGGATACCCTGATGCACAAGCCCGCCCTTTCCGCTCCGCGCGTGGCCGGTCTCCTGGTCGGACTGCTGGGCGCTGTCATGGCGACGCGCTGGATCTTCCAGGTCGACGCCATCGCGCGTCTCATCCCTGGCCCCGCGCCCTTGGGCATCGTCAACCCGCTGCTCTTCATGGCGGTGGGCATCTGCTTTTTCAACGCCTCGCAGCCGCAAAAGTCGGGCACGTGGCTGACGCGGTTCTCGGCAATTTGCATCGCCGCCCTGATCGCGCTGCCCGCGGCCTACCTGTTCGAAAGCGCAACCGGCATCGGCCTCGGGATCGACTTCGTCCGCGCCGGCACCATCGCCACCGCCAGCAATCCGCATCCTGGGCGACCGTCGCCGAACGCCAGCCTGGCGTTCCTGCTCACCGGCGTCGCCTTCTGGCTGTGCGGACGCCGCTCCAGCCGGGCTGGTCAGCGCATCTTTCTGACCTTGGTCCTGGCAATTTCGATCATCGGCCTCGGCGGCCTTGTCGGCTACCTGGTCGGCCTGGAGACGCTGTACCAGGTGGCGAGCTTCAACCGGATGCTGCCGGTCACTGCGCTCGGACTCTCCGTCGTCGGCGCTGGCCTGTGGACACTTCACGAAGCTTCTCAGGCGTTTGACCCCAAGGCACTGGCCAAGAGTGAGCGGCGCATCAAGCGACGTTCGATCGCGGTCATCACCCTTGTCGCTCTGGCCGGCGGCGCCGCCGGCTTCGCGGTGATGCGCGACACCTTCGAGCAGTCGGTTTCGAAGAACATGCTGCTCACCGCGACGACGAATGCAACATCGCTGGCGCATGCCGTCAACGTCAGCCTGTGGTTTCCGAGAACCCTGGCATCACAGCCGACCGTGCGCCGGACCCTGGAAAAGCTCGCCAAGGCACCCGGCGACGCTGTCGCCAAGGACTTTCTGCAGAAGGTCGCCGACAGCTTCCTGACGGCCGACTTGACCGCGGTGGAGATCTACGCTGCGAACGGCGCGCGTGTGGTGCATGCCGGCACGATGGTGCGCGCGCAGGCGCAAGCCCTTCAGCAGCTCGCGAATGCAGGACAGACCGCCTTCCTGGCGTGGCAGGACGGGTATCTGCTCGTCACCGAGAACGATGTCGTCGTCAAAGGCCACGTCATCGGCCGGGTGCTGACCGAGCAGCGCATGCCGCTGTTCGATCACCTGCTGGCCGAAATTCGAGCCTCCAGCGACACCTCGGATGTTGCGATCTGCGGTCGCAAGGACGACAGGCTGATCTGCGCGCCGAACCGGTTCAGGCCGACCGGGTTCGAGCTGCCGATGTTCGACGCAGCTGGCAAACCTGGGCTTCCGGTGGTGCGGGCACTGCTCGGCGAACGCGGTGTGCAGTTCCTCAAGGACCGTCGCGGCACCGATGTTCTCTCGGCATTCGCTCCGATCAAGGACTTCGGCCTCGGGCTGGCGGTCAGGACCGATGTCGACACGCTCTACGCGCCGCTGCGTTCGCGCCTGAACCTTCTGGCACTGGCCATCGTCGGCATCGTCGCGCTGGCCATCTATGCCCAGCACAGCCAGGTGCGGCCTGTGCTCAAGCAATTGGTCGCAAGCGAGCAACTGGTCAAGTCCATTCTTGAGGACCAGGCCGAACTCGTGTCGCTCGCCAAGCCCGATGGCGAACTGACCTATGTCAACCCGGCCTACGCGAGGCACTTCGGACTGACGCCCGTGGCGATGACGGGTGGGAATATGTTCGACAGCATCGAGCCCGCGGACCGTGTGTTCGTTCAGCAGGTCGTTGCGGAAGTCCTGTCGACGGGCACAACCGCGACCAGCGAGAACCGCATGATGGCCGCCAACGGCGTCGAGCGGTGGGTCGCCTGGACCAACAGCCTGCAGCGGGGCCCTTCGGGCGAGCCGGTGCTGCATTCGGTGGGCCGCGACGTGACCGAGCGCAAGGCGGCCGAACTGGCCTTGCGCGCCAACCAGAAACTCCTGACGGAGAAGTCAGCGATCCTGGAAGCGACGCTGGAGCGGATGGAACAAGGCGTCGTGATGGTCAATGCCGCGCGGGTGGTGGAGGTTTGCAACCGGCGTGCGATCGAACTGCTGAACCTGCCGAAAGATCTGATGGCGTCGAAGCCGACGTTCGAAGCGGTGCTCGCCTACCAGTGGTCCACCGACGAGTTCGTCGACATGCCGCAGGACGTGCAGGACTTCGTTCGCGCTGGCGGCATCCTCGATCGGCCACATCGCTACGACCGCAAGCGCCCGGATGGCCGCGTGATCGAGATTCACAGCGTGCCGATCGAGGGCGGGGGCGTGCTGCGAACGTACACCGACGTGACCGAGCGCATGCAGGCCGAAGACGCCCTGCGCGCGCTCACCGCGATCTTCGACGCGACGACCGACTATGTGGTGCAGCTCGACACGAAGGGCCGCATCACCTACATGAACCCCGCCGCACGCCGTCGCACCGGCGTGGCGTTGGACGCGTCGCTCGAGCACCGGACGCTGGAAGACTTCAATCCGCCGCAAACGCTCGACAGATTCATCTCGGAGGTCTGGCCGGCTGCGCTGGCCTCCGGCGTCTGGGTGGGCGAGTCGCTGGTCTGGGATGCCGAGCGACGCGAATTTCCGGTCAGTCACATCGTCATCGCCCACCGCGACAAAGAGGGCAGGGTCGAGTACTTCTCGGCCCTCATGCGCGACATCTCGGCCGCCAAGGCGGCGGAACAGGCAGTGCACGACAGCGCACATCGCCTGCGCATGGTGACCGACAACTTGCCGGTGCTGATCTCCCATCTCGACCGCGATCTGCGGTTCCAGTTCGTCAACCGGACCTACCACGAGTGGTTCGGCGACGACGCGGCGCCCAAGATCGGGATGAGCGTGCAGGAGTTCTACGGCGAGCAGGCCTGGGTGCAGATCGAGCCCCGGTTGCGCGCTGCCTTGGATGGTCAGGACATTGCCTACGACCGGGAAATGACGCGCCCCGATGGCAGTGTCCACCATGTGCAGGTCACGGTCGTCCCCGACCGTGACGCGCACGGCAACGTGGTCGGGCTGTACACCCTCATCGGCGACGTCACCTCGTACCGCGAAGCGCAACGAGCGCTGCAGGAGAGCGAGTCGCGTTTGCGCACCGTGGCCGATGTGCTGCCGATGCGCGTGGCCTACATCGACGCCGACGAGCGCTACCGATTCAACAACCTGGCCTATGAACGGGGCTTCGGCCGACCGCGCGAGGAGATCTACGGCCAGACCGTGCGCGCGTTGCTGGGCGACGCCGCCTACCAGTCGGTCGAACCGCACATTCGCCGCGCATTGCGTGGAGAGTCGGTTGTGTTCCAGAGCGAGATGACAAACAGCGGCAGCTACGTCTGCTACGAGGCGCACTACATGCCGCAGCTCGCGGCCGACGGCAGCACCGTGCTTGGCTTCCACGCGGTGGTGAGCGACATCACGCGCCAGAAGGTCGAAGAACGGCGGCTGACCGAACTGGCACGTGTGGACCCGCTCACCGGCCTCATCAACCGCGCCGGCTTCGAGTTGCGCGTGGCCGAGGCCATGGAGCACTGCCGCGGCACGGGCGCACTGATGGCGCTCATGTACCTCGACATCGACCGGTTCAAGCAGATCAACGACCAGTTCGGACACAACGCGGGAGATGCACTGTTGCGGGCATTCGCGGGCCGACTGGCGCAGACGCTGCGCTCCAGCGATACCGTCGCACGCCTGGGCGGCGACGAATTCACGGTGATCATGGAAGGTTTGCCGCGGCCCGAAGTGGCGTCCGCCGTGGCCGCCAAGATTGTCCAGGCCATGAGCACGCCATTCGTCGTCGACCAGCAGACGATCAACGTCACAACAAGCATCGGCTTGGCGTTCTACCAGGGAGATGCCACGACGGTCGAGGCGCTCGTTCAGCAGGCGGATGTGATGCTCTACCAGGCCAAGGGAGCGGGCCGCAACAACGTCCAGGTGGCGCTGCGGCTGATCGAGGGTGGGCGGGCCTAGAGATGGACGCGCCGTGGCCCTGGTTTGGCCGGCACGGTGGCACAACCCGGATGCTTTACGCCGCCTGGCGGCGTGCCTGCTCCTGCTGGTACAGCGAAAACTCTTCGCCGATGGCGCGGGCGATGCTGGGCCGCTGTGCCATGCGCCGGTGGTACTGCAGCACGGCAGGCCAGTCGCCGAGGTTGACGCCGGCGTACGGCGCCCAGTTCAGCACCGCCGTCAGGTAGGCGTCGGCGATGCCGAAGCGGCCGAGCAGGTGCTCTTGCCGCGACAGGTGGGTCTGCAGCACGTTCAGCCGCAGGGCGGCCTTGTCGCGCGCGTAGGCCTTCACCTCGGGTGCGGCCTTCGCATCGAGCAGCGGCACGAAGGTCGCCTTGTGCAGTTCGGTGCCGATGAACCCGAGCCACTGGCGCAGCTGCGCACGGCCGGCGCCGTCGTCGGGCAACAGCTGCGCGGCCGGGAAGGCCTCGGCCACGTACTGCAGCACGGCGGCGTTTTCGGTCAGCAGCAGGCCGTCGTCGGTGCGCAGCGCCGGCACCTGGCCCATCGGTGTGATGGCCCAGTAGTCGTCGCCGTGCTGGGTGCGTTTGCTGCGGCTGTCGACATAGGTGAAGGCGGCGTTGGCGCCGGCTTCGTACAGCGCGATGCGTGTGGCCAGCGAACAGGCCATCGGCGAGAAGAAGAGTTCCATGGGGGTCTCCTGGGTGCTGGGTGTTTTTGTACTATATTGAACACAAATATCGCAGGTCAAGTCTTTTCTTCCGAAATGGTACAAAAAGCCCCATCACGTGCACGTGGCCGTCCGCGGGCCTACGACCCGGACGTGGCGCTCGACAGCGCCACTGCGGCGTTCTGGCGCGCCGGCTTCTCGGCGACTTCGCTCGATGCCTTGTCCGACGCCACCGGCATGAACCGGCCCAGCCTCTACGGCGCCTTCGGCGACAAACAGGCGCTGTACCTGGCGACGCTGGCGCGTTACGCCGCCGCCGGCCGGGCCGCGATGGACGACGCGCTGGCCGGCGAGCGGCCACTGCGCGTGGCGCTGAAGCGGGTCTACGACATCGCGCTGAAGATGTACTACCCGCCGGGCGAGACCGCGCGCGGCTGTTTCCTCATCGGCACCGCGGCGGCCGAGTCAGTGAACGACGCCGCGGTGCGCGCCGCCCTGCGCGATGGCCTGCGCAGTTTCGACGCTGCCTTCGAAGCGCGCCTGCGCCGCGCCCGCGACAGCGGCGAACTGCCGGCCACCGCTGACGCGGCGCTGCTGGCCCGGGTGGCGTCGGCGCTCTTGCACAGCCTGGCGCTGCGCTCCCGCGCCGGCGACCCGCGCGCCGAACTGGCGGCCACAGCGGCGGCCGGCATCGAACTCATCTGCGGCGCAAGCTAACGCGCAAACGGGTTCGCCAGCGCAAACCAGAGCCCGATGCCGGTGGCGATGATGAAAGCGCCGTCGAGCACACCTACCAGCAGGAAGACCTTGGCCTGCAGTTTTTCCATCAGCTCGGGCTGGCGCGCCGAGGCTTCGAGGTATTTCGCCGCCATCACGCCGATGCCCAGGCAGGAACCGATGGCGCCGAGGCCGATCATGTGGCCCACGGCCAGCGGGACGAGGTTGATGCCTTCCACGGAGGAGTCCTTTCGTTGTTGGGTGCCTTATGCTGCGGGCCAAGAGGCAGGGCGTCGATGACCTGGCAGGTCAAGCCAGGTCCGCCAAGCGCCGGCGCCCGAGGGAGGTCATGCACATGGGTTACATCGCGCGCCACTGGCGCGGCGAGCTGACGCTGCCGGTCAGCTTCTGGGTCAACAACCTGCTGTTGCTGTTGCCGCTGGGCATCGGCATCGGCTTCCTGATGGTCTGGATCGCCGCCTGGGGCCAGAGCCTGCAGGCGGCCAGCATCTCGCTGCTCGTCGGTGGTGGCCTGACGCTGCTGATCTCGGTGTGGGCGCCGGTGGGCGCCTGGCGCAGCGCCAACACCTATCTCGACGAAGGCGGCGCGCCGGGCTGGGCGCTCGCTGCCAAGCTGGTGCTGGCGCTGGGCACGCTGTCGAACGTCGGCACGCTGCTCGTCGACGTGCTGCCCGAACTGCCGATGCACCTGCGCCAGGCGGCCGGGCACGACCCGATCGGCAAGCTCGAAATCACACTCGCGGCCGATGGCCGCAGCGTCACGCTGAGCGGGCCTTTCGGCAGCGGCGCGGCAAGCCGCTTCCAGCGCACGCTGCAGAGTGCGCCGCACCTCAGGCAAGTGTTGCTCGACTCGCCCGGCGGCCGCCTCTTCGAAGCCCACGAGATCGCCAAGCAGGTGCGCACGCGTGGTCTGGGCACACGCGCCAGCGCCGACTGCGCCAGTGCCTGCACGCTGGTCTTCGTCGCCGGCAGCCACCGCAGCCTGGCGCCCGGCGCACGGCTGGGTTTCCACCGCGCCAGCGTGCCGTCGCTGAACCCGCTGCACGACCAGCTCGCCAACCGCAAGCTGGCGTCCTTGTACGACCAGGCCGGGCTGCCGCGCGACTTCGTCTTCCGTGTGCTCGCAACGCCGCCGTGGACGATGTGGTTCCCGGCCGCCGATCTACTGGTCGGCGCCGGCATCCTGCCGCGGCCGACGTTGCTGCTCGACATCGACGACTCGCTGCCGCCCGGCGCGCCGCTGGAGAGTTACCGCGATGCGCTGAACAACAACCTGCTGTGGACGGCGCTCGAGCAGCGCCACAGCGGCGCCATCGACGACGCCGCGTTGCGCATGCAGCAGGCGCGGCAGCGCGGGCTGGCGGTGCAAGCCGTGCAGCTGGAAGGCCAGGCGGTGGCGCTGGCCGCTGTGCCGGTGGTGCTGCGTTCGGCGGGGTCGTCGGCGCTCGACAGTTACCTCACCCTGCTGGCCACCGAACTGCGCGAACGCCGCAGCACAGGTGAAGCTGCGTGCCAGGCGGTGCTGGGCACGCCGGATGCAGGCGGCTCACCCCGCCTGACCGAGTGGCTGCAGACTGCCTTGCTCGAACCCGCAGACCCGCAACCGGTGCGGGCGTTGACGGCGCTGGAACTCGAAGTTCTGCGGCGCGAACTCGGCCCGGCCGGGCCTGATCGCATCCGGGGACTGTTGGCCACACCCGGCAGTGCGCGCAAGAGCGGGCCGGGTTGCGCCAAAGCGATCGAACTGCTCGATGCGATGGCACGGCTGAAGCCGCCGCAGCGGCGGCTGTCGGTGCGGCAACTGCTGGCGCCGGCCTGAGCGCCTTATGCTGCGGCCATGCTGATCCGCAACGCCACCTTGCCCGACGGCCGCAGCGGCATCGACCTGCTGGTGCAGGCCGGCCGCATCGCCGCCGTCGGACCGCAACTTTCAGCGCCCGAGGGCACACCCGTGATAGCCGCCGATGGCTGGCTGCTGAGCCCGCCGTTTGTCGACGCCCATTTCCACATGGACGCGACGCTGAGCTACGGCCTGCCACGTGTCAACGCCAGCGGCACGCTGCTCGAAGGCATCGCGCTGTGGGGCGAGCTGAAGCCGCTGCTCAGTGCCGAAGCGCTGGTGGAACGTGCGCTGCAGTACTGCGACTGGGCGGTGGCCAAGGGGCTGCTGGCGATCCGCAGCCATGTCGACATCTGCGACGACAGGCTGCTTGCCGTCGAAGCCCTGCTGCACGTGAAGCAGCGCGTGAAGCCGTATCTCGACCTGCAGCTCGTGGCCTTTCCGCAAGACGGTGTGCTGCGTTCAGCCAACGCGCTGGCGAACTTGAAACGTGCACTCGATCTTGGCGTCGATGTGGTCGGCGGCATTCCGCATTTCGAACGCACGATGGCAGACGGCGCCGAGAGCGTGAAGCTGCTGTGTGAGATCGCCGCCGAGCGTGGCCTGCGTGTCGACATGCATTGCGACGAAAGCGACGACCCACATTCGCGCCACATCGAGACACTCGCCTTCCACACCCAGCGGCTGGGGCTGCAGGGGCGTGTCACCGGTTCGCACCTCACGTCCATGCATTCGATGGACAACTACTACGCGTCAAAGCTGCTGCCGCTGATCGCCGAAAGTGGTGTGCATGCGGTGGCGAATCCGCTGATCAACATCACGCTGCAGGGCCGCCACGACACCTACCCGAAGCGCCGCGGCATGACCCGCGTGCCCGAGCTGCTGGCGGCCGGTGTCAACGTCGGCTTCGGCCACGACTGCGTCATGGACCCCTGGTATTCGCTCGGTTCGGCCGACATGCTGGAGGTGGCGGCGATGGGGCTGCATGTGGCGCAGATGACATCGCAGGCCGGCATGCGGCAATGTTTCGACGCGGTCACCTACAACAGCGCGCGCATCCTCGGCTTGGAAGGTTATGGCCTGGAGCCCGGCTGCCGGGCCGACTTCTTGCTGCTGCAAGCCCGCAGCCCGGTCGAAGCGATCCGGTTGCGTGCACAACGCCTGCTCGTGGTGCGTGGCGGCGCGGTCATCGCGCGCGCCGCACCGGCCACCAGCAGCTTGACCCTGCCTGGAAGGCCGGACAACGTGGATTTCACGCTACACCGTTGAGTGGGGGGCCGGCCGGACTGGCCCCTTCGATAGAATGAAATCACAACAGGGAAGCAGGCAGTCGCGCACCACATGAAGCTCATCGGTTCACTCACCAGCCCCTACGTGCGCAAAGTGCGTGTCGTGATGGCCGAGAAGAAGCTCGACTTCCAGCTCGATCTGGAAGACGTCTGGGGCAGCGATGCGATGCTCAAGTCCAACCCGCTGGGCAAGGTGCCCTGCCTGGTGCTGGACGGCGGCGAAGCGGTCTTCGATTCACGTGTCATCGTCGAATACCTCGACACGCTGAGCCCGGTGGGCAAGCTGATCCCGCCGCCCGGGCGCGAACGCATCGAGGTGCGCACCTGGGAAGCCTTGTCCGACGGCGTGCTCGACGCCGCCATCCTGGCGCGGCTGGAAGCCACCTGGTCCGGCCGCAGTGAAGGTGAACGCTCACAAGCCTGGATCGACCGCCAGATGAGCCGGGTGCTCACCAGCCTGAAAGCCATGAGCCAGGGCCTGGGCGACAAACCCTGGTGCTCGGGCAACCATTTCACGCTGGCCGACGTGGCGGTGGGCTGTGCCTTGGGTTACCTCGACTTCCGCTTCAACCACATCGACTGGCGCTCGGACTATCCGAACCTGGCGCGCCTGAACGACAAGCTCGTCTTGCGGCAGAGCTTCGTCGATTCCTTGCCGCCGGCCTAAACCATCTCGGCCGCAGCGAAGCTGTCGCTTCTGGCCAGCGGCCAATACAGCTTGTAGACGTTGTGCGGCCAGTCGCCGCGGCCTTCCAGTGCCGCGAGCAAGGCGCCCGGCTTGACGAAGGTCAGCTGGTTCGCCAGCAAACGCACGTCGCTGCCGGCGCCGCGGCGCACGATGTGCGAGGCCGTGATGCGGTTCGGGTGCGTCAGCCCGGCGGCCTGCACCAGTTCTTTCAGCGCCTGCAGCGTGTACTGGTGGAAGCGGTGCACACGTTCGATCTTGTCGGGCACCACCAGCGCCTTCTGGCGTTGCGGGTCCTGCGTCGTCACGCCAGTCGGGCAGGCGCCGGTGTGGCAGGTCTGCGCCTGGATGCAGCCCAGAGCGAACATGAAACCGCGCGCCGCGTTGCACCAGTCGGCACCCAAGGCCATCATGCGGGCGATGTCGAAAGCGCCGATCACCTTGCCGGCGCAGCCGAGCTTGACGCGGTGGCGCAGGTTCAGGCCGACCAGCGTGTTGTGCACCAGCAGCAGGCCTTCCTGCAATGGCGCGCCGACGTGGTCGGTGAACTCCAGCGGCGCCGCGCCGGTGCCGCCTTCGGCGCCGTCGACGACGATGAAGTCGGGCACGATGCCGGTCTCCTGCATCGCCTTGGCGATCGCGAACCATTCCCAGGGGTGGCCGATGCAGAGCTTGAAGCCGGTCGGCTTGCCACCCGAGAGCGTGCGCAGCTTCTCGATGAACTGCATCATCTGCAGCGGCGTGTCGAAGGCGGCATGGCGCGCCGGGCTGATGCAGTCCACGCCCACCGGCACGCCGCGCGCGGTGGCGATCTCGACCGTCACCTTCGGCCCCGGCAGCACACCACCGTGGCCGGGTTTGGCGCCCTGGCTGAGCTTCAGCTCGATCATCTTCACCTGCGGCTCGTTGGCGCTGGCAGTGAACCGTTCTTCGCTGAACGAACCGTCGTCGTTGCGGCAACCGAAGTAGCCCGAGCCGATCTCCCAGATCAAATCACCGCCGTGCACACGGTGGTGTTCGCTGATCGAGCCTTCGCCGGTGTCGTGCGCAAAGCCGCCGCGCTTTGCGCCGCCGTTGAGCGCCAGGATGGCGTTGGCGCTGAGCGCGCCGAAGCTCATCGCAGAGATGTTGAAGATGCTGGCGCTGTAGGGCTGGGTGCACGAACTGCCGGCGTCGCCGATGGTGACGCGGAAGTCGTGGCCGGGCAGTTCGGTCGGTGCGATCGAGTGGTTGATCCACTCGTAGCCTTCGGCATGCACGTCGAGCTGGGTGCCGAACGGGCGTTTGTCGGGGTCACCCTTGGCACGCTGGTAGACCAGGCTGCGCTGCTGGCGCGAAAACGGCGCCGCCTCGTTGTCGCTTTCCAGGAAGTACTGGCGCATCTCGGGCCGGATGTATTCCAGCAGGAAACGCAGGTGGCCGATGACCGGGTAGTTGCGCAGCACCGAATGCCGCGTCTGGCGTGTGTCGCGCCAGCCCAGCACCACCAAGAGCAGGCACAACAGCGCCAGCGCGCCGCCGCTGTTGAAGGCGACCCAGGTGAAGGCGGCCAGCAGCAGGCCGACGGCACTGAGCAGCCAGGCCGTGTAGCGCACGGGGAAATGCCGATCGAGCTGGTTCAGCCACGCGTGCATGCCGGTCCCTCTTCCTGTAGCGGCGGGATCGTAGCCGTGCTGGCGCAGGGCTGGTGCGCCGAGATACCCGGTAATGCGGGTGCAGTTGCTGGCAGGCGCACCGTAAACTCTGCTGCGACAGAGACAGGGCACAACGCATGCAGGGGCAGCTTTTCACGCAGGACTTCCTGCGTTTCGGGATCCGCCAGACGCCACCGTACGAAGCGCTGGAGCCGGTTGCCTTCGATGCCTTCGTTGTCAGCTTGCGGCGTGTGTTCCAGGGTTTGAGTGCCGACTCGACGCTGAACGAAGCACAGACCGAACAGCTCGTGATCGAGCGTGTGCTGATGGAGCTTGGCTGGGGCGACGACTATCTGCCCCAGGTGAACCTGTCGGGCAAGCGGCGCGAAGACGTGCCCGACATTCTGCTGTTTGCCGACGCTGCCGGCCGCGCGCAGGCGTTGGCCGAAACACGCGACGACCGCCGCTACCGCCACGGCCTGGCCATTCTGGAAGCCAAGCGCTGGCTGCGCCCGCTCGACCGCGGTGACGGCAGCGAACCCACCGATCCCGGTGCGCCGTCGTCCCAGATGCTGCGCTACCTCAGCCGCGCAGACGTCACCAGCGACCGCGCCGTCAAGTGGGGCCTGCTCACCAACGGCGGCACCTGGCGCCTGTACTGGCAGGACGCCCGCTCGCGTGCCGAAGAGTTCTTCGAGATCGACGTCGCGGCGCTGCTGGGTGTGCCGGGCGTGCAGACCGAACTCGATGGCTACGACGCCGAACATGGCCTCAGGCTGCTGTTCCTGCTGTTCAACCGCGCCGCCTTCCTGACGCAGACCTGGGATGCGCAGGGACGCAGCTTCCACGCCTACGCGCTGAACGAAGCACGCGAATACGAAGAAAAGGTCTCGCAGGATCTCGGCGCGCGCGTATTCGAAGACATCTTCCCGGCGCTGGCGCAGGCACTCGCCGCGGGCGACCTGCAGGCCAGCAAGGAGAGCACCGGTTACGGACAGTTCACGCGCCAGCGCTACACCACCGGCTACCTGGACGAAGTGCGCGAAGCGGCGTTGGTGCTGCTGTACCGGCTGTTGTTCCTGTTCTACGCCGAAGACCGGCGGTTGCTGCCGGTGGGCGATGCGCGCTACCGCGACTACAGCGTGCGCCGTCTGCGCGAGGAGGTGCGTGACAAGGTGGACGCCGGCACGACATGGTCCCGCACCATGCCCAAGCTCTGGTTGTCGTTGAAGGGCGCTTTCGAACTCATCGACCTGGGCGATGACGGCATCGGCATGCCTGCCTACAACGGCGGCCTCTTCGACCGCGCCCGCGCGCCGTTGCTTGAACGCACCCGTGTGCCCGACGCGGTGATGGCACCCATCATCGACGCGCTGAGCCGCCGCACCGAAGACCTCTTGCGCGGCTGGATCAACTACCGCGACCTCTCGGTCTCGCACCTGGGTGGCATCTACGAACGGCTGCTCGAATACAGCCTGATGCACGAAGTGCAGGCCGCCGACGACTACCGCGACAAACCCGAGATCGACCGCATCGTGGCGCGTCCGGCGAGTTTTGCGCGCAAGGTCTCGGGCAGTTATTACACACACGACGATCTGGTGCGGCTGCTGTTGCGTGAGTCGGTGGGCCTGCTGGCGGCCGAACGTGTGCAGACCTTCGAAAAGCTGGTGGCGTCGTGGAAGAAGAAACACTCGCTGAACCCAGCCGAGTGGGAGCGTCTGGACAGGCTCGACCCCGCTGGTGCCTTGCTGGAGCTGAAGGTCTGCGACCCCGCCATGGGCAGCGGCCACTTCCTGGTGGCGCTGGTCGACGACCTGGCCGACCGTGTACTCGAAGCCGTGACGGCCGCGCAGCTGCTGGTGGCCGAGCAGCCCTGGGCGGCGCACCTGGCCGAACGTGGCCAGCCCTGGCAGAGCCCTGTGGTGGCGCGTGTTGCGCATATCCGCCGCAGCATCAAGCGCCAGGCCGGTGAACATGGCTGGGCGGTGACGGACGCCCAGCTCGACGACCGCCACATCGTGCGCCGCATGGTGCTGAAGAAAAGCATCTTCGGCGTCGACAAGAACCTGATGGCGGTGGAACTGGCCAAGACCGCGCTCTGGTTGCACACATTCACTGTCGGTGCGCCGCTCAGCTTTCTGGACCACCACCTCAAACACGGCGATTCATTGCATGGCGAGCGGCTCGACGCTGTGCAGCGATCGCTCGGCGCGCTGGGCACCATCTTCCAGAAGGCCGAGCTCGACCGGCTGGAGCTGGCGGCGCGCGGGCTGGCGCAAGTGGCCGACCTCACCGATGTGGACATCGCCGAAGCGCGCCTGTCCAAGCAGTTGGCGGCAGAGGCCGAAGCCCGTGTGGCGCCGCTGCATGCGTTGCTCGACTTCTGGCGCGCGCTGCGCTGGCTGCAGCCCGGCTGGCCGCCTGCGCAGACCAAGGGCTTGGTCAAGCTGGGCGACGAGACCCTGCGTCTGGCCTTGAGCGAACTGCTCTCGCCGCAGCGCAACCTCGTGGCTGTGCTCGCAGCGGGTCGGCTGGAAGGTGAAGGCCCGGCGGTGCAAGCCGCCAACGCGTTGCTGAAGAGCACCAGCGAACTGGCGCAGCGCGAACGCTTTTTCCACTGGTGGACGGCGTTTCCCACCGCATTCACCGGCGGCAACGCCGGCTTCGACGCGGTGATCGGCAACCCGCCCTGGGACCGCATCAAGCTTCAGGAAGTGGAGTGGTTTGCAGAGCGCGAGCCCGGCATCGCCGCGCAGCCGCGTGCTGCCGACCGCAAGCGGCTGATCGGCGAGCTGCAGAAGAAGGCGGCGCCGCTGGCCGCCGAATACACCATGGCCGTGGAACGCGCCGAAGCCAACGCCCGTGTGCTCGCCAAAGCGGGCGACTACCCGCTGCTGGGTGGCGGCGACGTCAATCTCTACAGCCTGTTCGTCGAACGGGCGCAGGCGCTGGTGCAGCCGCAGGGTGTGGTGGCCTTGCTCACGCCCAGCGGCATCGCGGCCGACAAGGGCGCGGCCGAGTTCTTCAAGAGCATCGCCACCACCGGGCGGCTGGGCGCGCTGTTCGACTTCGAGAACCGCAAGGTCTTCTTCCCGGACGTCGACTCGCGATTCAAGTTCTGCACCCTCGTTTTCGGCGGTGCGCAGCGCAGTTTCGAGCGCACACGCTGCGCTTTTTTCCTGCACTCACTGGCGCAGCTGGACGCCGGCACCGGCGTGCTGGAACTCAGCGCCGAAGACTTCGCCCTGGTCAATCCGAACACCGGCGCAGCGCCGATCTTCCGTTCGCGGCGCGACGCCGACATCACGATGCGCATCTACCGCGAGCACCCGGTGCTGGTCCGGCACGGCGCGGTCACCGCGTCGCAAGGTCGGCTTGCAGCCGTGAAGGCCTGGCCCATCCGCTTTGCGACCATGTTTCACATGACCAACGACTCCCGCGTCTTCAGGACGCGTGCCGAGTTGCTGAAGCTGGGGTTCACGCCGACACCGCTTGGACGCTGGGCACTGGGCGCCGAGCAGGCACTACCGCTCTACGAAGGCAAGATGGTTCAGATGTACGACCACCGCGCGGCCGACGTGGTGGTTCACGCCAACAACTTGCATCGCGCCGCGCAGCCCGAAGTCGTCGCAGTCAGCGAGAAGGTACGCCCCGATCGCAACCCGACACCGCAGTACTGGGTGCTGAAGAGCGATGTCGGAGGCCAAAGTTGCGACTGGGTGCTCGGCTTCAAGGAGATCACTGCACCAACCAACGTGCGCACGATGATCGCCGCCGTGCTGCCCGGCGCGGCCTTTGGCAACAAGTTGCCCTTGCTGGTACCGGACGCCGACGTGCCCACGGTGTCGGCGCGGCAGATGGCCTTGCTGGCAGCGACCCTCAATGCGCTGGCATTCGACTTCGTACTGCGGCGCAAGCTGCAGGGGCAGACGATCAACCTGTTCATCCTGGAGCAGTTGCCGGTCATTGCGCCAGCGTGTTTCGAAGCCCCGCTGTCGGCCGCCTTCGCTGCCCGCATGCGAAGCACTGGCCTGATGAACGGCCACCATCCGCACCCGACCGTGGCGGACTTCGTGGTCCCGCAGGTGCTGGCGCTGTCGTACACCGCCCACGATCTGGCGCCGTTTGCGCGCGACCTCGGTTATGTCGACGCCGCAGGTCAGGTGCTCCCCCCCTTCGTCTGGGACGACGAAGACCGCCGCACGCGGCTGGCGGCGCTGGATGCCTTGTTCATGCATCTGTACGGACTGAATGTCGACGACGCGGCCTATGTGATGGATACCTTCCCCATCGTGCGCCAGCAGGACGAAGCCGCCTTCGGCCACTTCCGTGCGAAGGACGACGTGCTGGCGTTGTTGCCCCTGTTCAAGGGCTGAAGAAGGCCAGCAGCGCCGCGGCCGTTTCGGCCGGCAGCTCTTCGGGGATGAAGTGCCCTGCCGCCATCGCCTGGCCGCTGACCGTGGCGCTGCACTGCGCCCGCCACAGTGCCAGCGGCTCGAACAGCTTGTGCACGACACCGCGTTCGCCCCACAGCAGCAGCATGTCGCAGGCGACCTGGGCACCCGCGTCGCGCGAGACCCGGTCGTGTTCGAGGTCGATGCCTGCGGCGGCGCGGTAGTCTTCGCAGGCGCCGTGGATGGCTTCGGGTGTGCAGAAGCAGGCCTCGTACTCGGCCAGCGCTTCGGGTTCGATGTAGCCGGTGCCCGCCGAGCCCCAGCCGCCGAGCTTGGCGTGCAGGTAGGCCTTGGCGCAGCCTTCGATCATCATCTCCGGCAGCGGGTGCGGCTGGATCAGATGGAACCAGTGGTAGTAGGCGCGGGCAAAGCGCATGTCGGTGGCGGCATACATGTCGAAGGTGGGCGCGATGTCGATGACACAGAGCTTGCTCACTGCGTCGGCATGGTCCAGCGCCAGCCGGTGCGCGACGCGGCCGCCGCGGTCGTGGCCGGCGACAAAGAAACGCTCGTGGCCGAGAGATCGCATCAGCGCCGCCAGGTCCGCGGCCATCGTGCGTTTGCTGTAGTTCGCGTGCTCGGGCTCGCCGCGAGGTTTGTCGCTGCGGCCATACCCACGCAGGTCGGGCAGCACCAGCCGGAAGTGCGGCGCCAGCACCTGCGCCACACGCTGCCACAGCACATGGCTTTGCGGAAAGCCATGCACCAGCAGCAGCGGCGGTGCGCCGACACGGCCGCCGACACGGGCATGCAGCCGGATGCCGTTGACCTCATAGAAGCCAGCCTCGAAGCCATCGAACCAGGGCAGCGTGTCCATCGCACCAGCATAGCGCGCTGGCTATACTTGCGGCTTCCAGCGCCGATTTGTTCCGAATTGCGGGCGCTTTAACAAATGCCGCTAAAGCTGGACGCCGAGCCCGGTGCCCGCTGTCTGCGGTGCCGGGTTTTTTCATGGCCTCCATCGGACGCATCACGCCCCAGAGCCAGCATTTCAGCGAAGCGCTGCCCTTGCGCAGCGGCGCCGTGCTCGCCGACTACACGCTGGTCTACGAGACCTACGGCACGCTCAACGCCGACAAGAGCAACGCCGTGCTGGTGTGCCATGCGCTCAACGCCAGCCACCATGTCGCCGGCATCGATGAACAAGGCGCCGTCGGCTGGTGGGACAACCTCGTCGGCCCGGGCAAGCCGCTCGACACCGAACGTTTCTTCGTCATCGGCGTCAACAACCCGGGCTCGTGTTTCGGCAGCACCGGGCCGATGCACGTGAACGCCGCCAGCGGCCGCGTCTGGGGCGCCGACTTCCCCGTGGTGACGGTGGAAGACTGGGTCGACGCCCAGGCGCGGCTGATGGACCGCCTGGGCATCACGCAGCTCGCCGCGGTGCTGGGCGGCAGCCTGGGCGGCATGCAGGCGCTGGCCTGGACGCTGCGCCACCCGCAGCGCGTGCGCCACTGCATCGCGGTGGCGACGGCGCCGAACCTGAGCGCGCAGAACATCGCGTTCAACGAAGTCGCGCGCCGCGCCATCATCACCGACCCCGACTTCCACGGCGGCCATTTCTACGAGCATGGCGTGATCCCGAAACGCGGGCTGCGTGTGGCACGCATGATCGGCCACATCACCTACCTGAGCGACGACGCGATGGAGCAGAAGTTCGGCCGCGAGCTGCGCTCGGCCGAGCTGGGCTACAGCACGCAGGAGATCGAGTTCCAGATCGAGAGTTACCTGCGCCACCAGGGCGACAAGTTCAGCGAGTACTTCGACGCCAACACCTATCTGCTCATCACCCGCGCGCTCGATTACTTCGACCCGGCACGCGACCATGGCGGCGACCTCGCGCGCGCGTTCGCCATCGCCCGCGACAAGCAGTTCCTGCTGGTGAGTTTCACCACCGACTGGCGTTTTTCGCCGGCCCGTTCGCGTGAACTCGTGAAGGCGTTGGTCGACAACCGCATTGCGGTGAGTTACGCCGAGATCGCCGCACCGCACGGCCACGACGCCTTTTTGCTCGACGACCCGCGCTACATCGCCGTGATGCGTTCTTACTTCGAGAAGGTGGCCAGCGATGTCTGAACGCCGCGACATGGAGATCATCGCCGACCTCGTGCCGGCCGGCAGCCGCGTGCTCGACCTCGGCTGCGGCAGCGGTGAGTTGCTGGCGCACTTGCAGCAGCACAAGCAGTGCAGCGGCTACGGCGTCGAGATCGACGACCACAACGTGCATGCCTGCGTGCAGCGCGGTGTCAACGTCATCCAGCTCAACCTCGAAGAAGGCCTGGCGCTGTTCGAAGACCGCAGCTTCGATGTCGTGCTGCAGCTCGACACCTTGCAGCACCTGCGCAACACCGAACGCATGCTGCGCGAGACCGCGCGTGTCGGCCGCATTGGCATCCTCAGCTTCCCGAACTTCGCGCACTGGCCGAACCGCGTGCGTGTGGCCAGCGGCCGCATGCCGGTGACGAAGGCGCTGCCCTACGAGTGGTACGACACGCCGAACATCCGCGTCGGTACGTTTGCCGACTTCGAGGTGCTGGCGCACAAGACCGGGCTGCAGGTGACCGACAGCTTCGGCCTGCAGCGCGGCGAGATCGTGCGCCGCTGGCCCAACCTGCGGGCCAGCGTCGCCGTGTTCAAGTTCGAGCGCCGCTGAGGCTGGACAGATCGTCGGGCCCCGTCTTCAGCGTCACGCTGAACACCGAGCCCTGGCCGGGTTTGCTGCTCACCGTGATGGCACCACCCATCGCCTCGACCAGCTGCTTGGCCAGCGCCAGCCCGATGCCGGTGCCCGCCACCGGCGAGTGCTGCGCGCCGGCACGCTCGAAGGGGTTGAAGAGACGGGCCAGCTGCACGGCGTCCATGCCCTGGCCGGTGTCGGTGACGCTCAGCGTGACGACATCGCCGAAGCGTGCCGCGCCCACCAGCACCTGGCCGCCGGCGCGGTTGTACTTGATGGCGTTGGACAGCAGGTTGCTCGCCACCTGCTTCAGCCGTGTCGGGTCGCCCTGCACCGCCAGCGCCTGCGGCGGCAGGCCGTCGACGAAACGCAGCCCGGCGGCCGCGGCCTCGGCCTCGTGCATCGCCCAGGCTTCGCGCAGCAGGCGCCCGAGGTCGACGCTGGTCTGCGTGAACTGCAGCTGGCCGGTCTGCGCGCTCGACAGGTCGAGCAGGTCGTTCACCAGCGCCAGCAGGTGGCGGCCGCTGTCCAGGATGGTCTGCACCCAGCGGCGCTGGCGTTCGTTGCCCACCGCTTCCATCTCGAGCAACTGGGCGAAGCCGATGATGGCGTTCATCGGCGTGCGCAGCTCGTGGCTGACACGCGAGAGAAACGCCGTCTGCGCCTTCTGCGACGCGGCGCCGCGGTCGCGTTCGCGTTTCAGCGCCTCGGCTTCCTTGCGCGCGCTGATGTCGGTGTGGGTGCCGATCATGCGCAGCGGGCGGCCGGTTGCGTCGCGGTCGATCACCATGCCGCGCGACAGCACCCATTTCCAGCGCCCGTCGGCGCAGCGCATGCGGTGTTCGTTGACGTAGGCCGGCGCGCGCCCCGAGAGGTGGGCGTCGCGGTCGATCTGCATCTGCGCGCGGTCGTCGGGGTGGGTCAGCGCGTCCAGCGCCTCGGGGCGGTCGCGGTGCTCTTCGGGGCTCATGCCGTACATCTGCAGCAGGCGCGCCGACACCACTTCGCGGCCGCGCACGAGGTCCCAGTCCCAGACCCCGTCGCCAACGCTTTCCAGCGCCAACGTCCAGCGTTCTTCGCTGACACGCAGCGCCAGTTCGGCCTGCTTGCGCGCGGTGATGTCGATCATCACGCCCACCCGCACCTGGCCGAGGGTGTCGCTGGCCACCGACGAAGCGGCCAGCTGCACCCATTTCTGCGTGCCGTCGCCGAGCACGATGCGGAACTCGGTGTGCACCGGCTGGCCGCTGCGCCGCGAGGCTTCGGTCTCCAGGCTCACGCGCAGGTGGTCTGCCGGGTGGTCGAAGCTGCGCAGCAGTTCGCCGTCGGCCAGCACGGCCTCGGGCGTGACGCCGTACAGTTCACGCACACCTTCGCTGACGAAGGTGAAGTGGCGGCGCCGGTCGTGGCCGACACGCAGCCGGTAGACCACACCCGGCACCCGTGCGGCGATCTCGCGCAGCTGCTGTTCGCTGCGCTGCACCGCGGCTTCGGACTCGATGCGTTCGGTGACTTCCTCGACCGTGCCTTCGTAGAACAGCACCTCGCCGGCGGGGCCGCGCACGACATGGGCGTTTTCGCTGACCCAGATGTGTTCACGCGTCTTGTAGCGCCGCACCTCGGAAACGAAGGCGCGTACCTGGCCGGCGGCTTCGAGCTGGGTGATGAACTGGGCCCGGCGCTGCGGGTCGACATACCACTCGCTGCCGATGTCGCGCACCAGCGCATGCAGCTCGGCTTCGGTCTCGCAGCCGTTCAGCCGCACCAGTGCCGGGTTGGCGCGCAGCAAGCCACCATCGGGGCGCGAGCGGTAGGCACCGATGGGCAGGAAGTCGAACAGCGAAATGAAGTGGTCGTCGGGTGCCAATTCGGGCAGGTCGGCTCGGGCGCGCATGGCCGGCATTGTCGCGTGCCGCGCCGGCCTACACTGGCGCAAACAGCACATTGGAGACCTGGATGGAGAACAGCGACGCGATCGGCGGCATCGGTCTCATCGGCCTGGGTGCGATGGGCCGAGGCATGGCGGCGTCGCTGCGCCGTGCCGGCCTGCCTGTGCACGTGTTCGACCTGCGCACCGGCGCCGCGGAGGAATTCGCGCGTCAAGGCGGCCACGCCTGCGCCAGCGCCGCCGAGCTCGCCGCCGCCTGCCGCGTCGTCGTGTCGGTGGTGGTGAACGCGGCGCAGACCGAAGACCTGCTGTTCGGCAGCGGCGGCGTCGCTGCGGCGATGCAGCCGGGCTCGGTGTTCGTGATGTGTTCCACCGTCGACCCGAACTGGAGCATCGCGCTCGAAGCCCGGCTCGAAGCCCTGGGCCTGCTCTACCTGGACGCGCCCATTTCCGGCGGCGCCGCGAAGGCCGCGTCGGGCGAGATGACGATGATGACCGCCGGCAAACCCGCGGCCTACGCACTGGCGCAGCCAACGCTGGACGCGATGGGCGGCAAGGTCTACAAACTCGGCAGCAGCGCCGGCGCCGGCAGCAAGGTGAAGATCATCAACCAGCTGCTCGCCGGCGTGCACATCGCCGCCGCCGCCGAAGCCATGGCGCTGGGCCTGCGCGAGGGCGTGGCGCCCGAGGCGCTGTACGAGGTCATCACGCACAGCGCCGGCAACAGCTGGATGTTCGAGAACCGCATGGCCCATGTGCTGGCCGGCGACTACACGCCGCTGTCGGCGGTGGACATCTTCGTCAAGGACCTCGGCCTCGTGCTCGACCTCGCGCGCGCCAGCAAGTTTCCGCTGCCGCTGTCGGCCACGGCGCACCAGATGTTCATGCAGGCGTCGACGGCAGGTTATGCAAAGGAAGACGACAGCGCGGTGATCAAAATTTTCCCGGGCATCACGGTGCCGGAGAAGAAGGCATGAGTCTGAAGCTGGGCTGCATTGCCGACGACTTCACCGGCGCCACCGACCTGGCAAACAACCTCGTGCGTGCCGGCATGCGGGTGGTGCAGACGATCGGTGTGCCGGACGGTCCCATCGCCGATGTCGATGCCGTCGTGGTGGCCCTGAAATCGCGCACCACCCCGGCGGCCGAAGCGGTGGCGATGTCGCTCGCCGCCGCGCGCTGGCTGCGTTCCCAAGGTGCACCGCAGCTCTACTTCAAGGTCTGCTCGACCTTCGATTCCACGGCAGCCGGCAACATCGGCCCGGTGGCCGAGGCGCTGCTGGCCGAGACCGGTTCGCGTTTTGCCATCGTGACGCCGGCGTTTCCGGAAAACGGCCGCACGGTGTTCAAGGGCCATCTCTTCGTCGGCGATGTCTTGCTCAGCGACAGCCCGATGCGCCAGCACCCGCTGACGCCGATGACCGACGCGAACCTGGTGCGTGTGCTGCAGGCGCAGGTGAAGAGCGCCCGGGTCGGCCTCGTCGACCACCGCGCGCTGGCGCGTGGCGAAGCCGGCCTGCGCGAACGTTTTGCGGCGCTGCAGGCCGATGGCGTGGCGCTGGCCATCGCCGACGCCGTGACCGACGACGACCTGCGCCTGCTCGCTGCCGCTGCAAGCGACCAGCCCTTCGTGGTGGCCGGCTCGGGCCTGGCCATCGGCATCCCGGCGCTGCACGGCCTGCGGCCCAGCGCTGCCGCCGCGCAGCTGCCGCCGCCACGTGGTGCCTGCGCCGTGGTCTCGGGCAGCTGCTCGGCGGCCACCAATGCCCAGGTGGCGGCGTTCGACGGCGAACGTTTTGCCGTCGACCCGCTGCGCCTGGCGGCCGGCGACGACCTCGTCGCGCAGGCGCTGGCCTGGGCCCGGCCGCGGCTGGGCAACCAGCCGTTGCTGGTCTACGCCACCGCCGAGCCTGCGGCCGTGCAGGCGGTGCAACAGCAGCTCGGTGCCGCGCAGGCCGGTGCGCTGGTCGAAGACGCGCTGGCGGCTATCGCCCAGGGCCTGGTCGAAGCCGGCGTCGGCCAGCTGGTGGTGGCCGGCGGCGAAACCTCGGGCGCCTGCGTGCAGCGCCTGGGCGTGACGCGGCTGCGCATCGGCCCGCAGATCGACCCCGGCGTGCCCTGGTGCCACAGCGCAACGCCGCAGGGCCCGCTGCACCTGGCGTTGAAGTCCGGCAACTTTGGGGGGCGCGACTTCTTTGCCCGCGCCTTCCTCAACTTGCGCGATGCAGAGGGCGCCGGCGCCGACTAATGTGGGTGGAATGCGGCGCCTGTTGCCGCGCGAAAGGCCCGCATGTCCACTCCCTTCATCGGCCGCGAATTCACCTTCACCCAGCCCGACGGCAGCCCGATCCGGCTGCGCGGCTGGGGCGACCAGAACTACGCGGTGTTCGAAACGCTCGACGGCTTCACCGTCACACGCGACCCCGCCACCGGATTCTGGGAACTGGCCCAGGTGTCTGCCGACCGCACCGCGCTGGAACCGGCCGGCGCGCTGAACGCGCCGCGCGGCAACCTGGTGCCGCGCCAGCGCATCGCCGCGGGCTCGGCGCGGGCCCGCGGTTCGGAAGGCGCGCAGCGCCTGCTCGGCGGCCGGCGCTGCGACCAGCGCCGCGAAGAAAAGCGCACGCAGCAGCGCACGATGCGCGCGCTGGCGGCCGCTGGCGGCGTGATGCGCGCGCCGCCGCAGCGTGGCACGGTGGGCGACTTCGTCGGCCTGTGCCTGCTGGTGGACTTCAGCGACGCGCCGGCGACGATCGCGCGCGACGAGGTCGAACGTTTCTGCAACCAGGTGGGCTACCGCGGTTTCGGCAACAACGGTTCGGTGCATGACTACTACCTGGCCAATTCCATCGGCCGCTGTCGCTACACCAACGTGGTGGCGCCGTATTACCGTGCCCGGCAACCCAAGTCGTTCTACACCGACCGCAACCAGCCCTATGGCCAGCGGGCGCGCCAGCTGATCCTGGAAGCCCTGGCCCACCTGAAGGCCAGCGGCTTCGACTTCAGCACGCTGACGCCCGACAACGCCGGCTTCGTCTACGCCAGCAACGTGTTCTACGCCGGCGACGTGCAGAACAACTGGAGCCAGGGCCTGTGGCCGCATGCGTCGCGGCTGGACAGTGCGGTGAACCTGGCGCCCGGCATCTCGGCCTTCGACTACCAGATCACGGCCATCGGCCCCGAACTGTCGCTGGGTACTTTTTGCCACGAAAACGGCCACATGCTCTGCGACTACCCCGACCTCTACGACTACGGCGGTGAATCCAGCGGCGTTGGTGCCTTCTGCCTGATGTGCGCCGGCGCCAACATCGACGAGAAGAACCCGCCGCATGTCAGCGCCTACCTGAAGCGGCTGTCGGGCTGGGCCAACAGCGTGACGACGCTGGCCAACGGCCAGCAGGTGTCGCTGGCCGCCGGCAGCAACGACTTCGCGATGTTCGCCAAGGACAGCCGCGAGTACTTCATCGTCGAGAACCGCCACCGCAGCGGCCGCGACGCCGCGCTGCCCGGCCACGGCCTGGCGGTCTGGCACGTCGACGAAGACGGCGACAACAGCCTGGAGCACATGTCGCCGGCGCAGCACTACGAACTGTCGCTGGTGCAGGCCGACGGCGCCTTCCAGCTCGAACGCCAGCGCCAGCAGCTGGGCGACGCCGCCGACCTGTACGGCAACGGCGTCAGCCGCTTCGACGACAGCACGCTGCCGCGCAGCCGCTGGTGGGACGGCACGGTGTCGCAACTGGCGCTGCGCGACGTCAGCGCGCCCGGGCCGCTGGTGAGCTTCCGCGTCGGGCCGGCCGACGTGGTGCAGCCGCCGGCCACCGTCAAGCGCGAAGCCCAACCCAACCGCACCATCCCCGACAACCAGCCGGCAGGCATCAGCGACACGCTGCAGATGGCCGACGCGCTGGTCATTGCCAACCTGAAGGTCGCGCTCGACATCAGCCACAGCTACCGCGGCGACCTGCAGGTGCAGCTCACGGCACCCTGGGGCGACGTGCTCATGCTGCAGCCCCAAGGCGGCGGCGGCAGTGCCGACGACCTGAAGGCCACGTTCGACGAAAGCACGCTGCCCGCGCTGGCGGCCTGGCGCGGCCGCAGCGCCCAGGGCGTCTGGCGGCTGACGGTGCAGGACCTGGCGGCGCAGGACATCGGCCAGCTCAACCGCTGGTCGCTCGAATTCACCCCTGCCGCGGCCGTGCCGGGGCCGGTGGAAGTGCAGGAGGCTCCGGGCATGAAGATCCCTGACAACGTGGCGGCCGGCATCGAACGCACACTGGTCGTGGCCGGCAACGGCAAGGTCGGCCGCGTCGAGGTGGGCGTGGACATCACGCACCCCTACATCGGCGACCTGCGCGTCAGCCTGGTCTCGGCCGGTGGCACCGAGGTGGTGTTGCACGACGGCAGCGGCGGCTCGGCCGACAATCTGGTGAAAACCTACACCGGCGCCACCACCCCGGCGCTGGCGGGCCTGGCCGGGCAGGTCTTCGCCGGCACCTGGCGGCTGCGTGTGGCCGACCGCGCCGCGGCCGACCTCGGCAAGCTCAACCGCTGGCGGCTGCTGGTGCAACCGGCGTGATAGCGTGGCGGGCCCCACCAGCACCGGTGCAAGCCCGCCGCGACGATGACCGAACAGAGCCAGCTGCGTGAAGAGATCTGCCGCGTCGGCCGCTCGCTGTTCGAGCGCGGTTATGTGCACGCGACGGCCGGCAACATCAGCGCCCGGCTGGACGACGGTTACCTGATCACGCCCACCGACGCCTGCCTCGGCACGCTGGACCCGGCGCGGCTGGCGCATGTGAACGCCGCCGGCGAACAGACCGCCGGCGACCGCGCGAGCAAGACGCTGGCGCTGCACCGGCGCATCTACGCGGCGGCCACCGATGCCCGCTGCGTCATCCACACCCACAGCACCCACCTGGTGGCGCTGACGTTGCAAGGCGTCTGGAGCGAAGCCGACATCCTGCCGCCGATCACACCGTACTTCGTGATGAAGGTCGGCCACGTGCCGCTGATTCCCTACCACCGGCCCGGCGACCCCGCCGTCGCCGACCTGGTGGCGGCGTGCATCGCCGAGCGGCCGGCCATCTGCGCCGTGATGCTGGACCGGCTCGGCCCCAACGTCTGGCACCGCAGCCCGGCCGAAGCCAGCGCGGTGCTTGAAGAGCTTGAAGAAACGGCCCGGCTCTGGCTGCTGTGCGTGCCGAAGCCGCAGCCGCTGGACGAGCGCCAGATCGACGCGCTGCGCCAGCAGTTCGGCGCCCGGTGGTGACCTGCTAGCAGTAAGCGCCGCCTCGGCACACGTGTCGGGTTGAAACAGACGAAACGCAGCGGCGGCCCAGCTGAAACGCTGGCGATACGGCCGGCGGTCATCCTTCATGCACCCCGAAGGAGACACCATGACCACCGCCCCCGCCGCTGCCCTCGATGCCACCAGCCCGCTCTTCATGCACACCCGCGGCAGCGGTGAACGTGTCGTCTGCCTGCATTCCAGCACCGGCACCCACGCCCAGTGGCGCACGCTGCAGGAGCGCCTGGCGGTGCGCTGGGAGGTGATGGCACCCGACCTGCACGGCCACGGCCGCAGCCCGGCCTGGCCGGAGGCAGGCGCGGCTTCGCTGCACTTCGACGCCGAAGCCGTGGCGCGGCAGGCCGGCATCAATGCCGGCGAAGCCGTGCACCTGGTGGGGCATTCCTACGGCGCCGCGGTGGCCTTGCAGATCGCGCTGAGCCACCCGGGCCAGGTGCGTTCGTTGACGCTGTACGAGCCCGTGGCCTTCGGCCTGCTGCACAAGGCGGCGCCTGGCGACGAAGCGCTGGACGAGATCGAAGCCGTGGCCTCTTCGGTGGCAGCGCTGGTGCGACTGGGCGCGCTGCAGGACGCCGCGCGTGTTTTTGTCGGCTACTGGGGCGGTGCGGCGGCCTGGGCGGCGATGAACGCCGACCAGCAGCAAAGCGTGATGGCACGCATGGTGGCCGTGCCGCGCCACTTCGAGGCCTTGTTCGCCGCCCGCTGGGACGGCCCGGTGCTGCGCCGACTGCGCATGCCGGTGCTGCTGATGCGTGGCGAATCCACCCGTGCGTCGGCGCGGCGGGTCAGCGAACTGCTGGCCGCGGCGCTGCCGCACGCGCAGTGCGTCGAACTCGGCGGCGCCGGCCACCTGGGCCCGCTGACGCACCGCGACACCGTGGCGAGCTGGATGCTCGGCCACCTCGACCCACAGCTCGCGAGCGCTGCGTTCGCACAAGCCGCCTGATCAGACCCGCTCAGACCCGTTCAACAGGCGCCAGCGCCTCGAAGTCGGCGGCGGTCTTGGCCTTCCAGGCCTTGATCGCCGCGGCCATCTCGTCGATGTCGAAGATGGCGCTTTGCAGCAGCGCCATCTGTTCCAGCGCCGCGCCGGTCGGGTGGTCGACGGCGTAGTTCAGCGCCAGCTTGCTGCCGGCCACCGCCAGCGGCGACTTGGCGGCGATGGCGGCGGCCATCGTCATCGCGTGGTCGAGCGTTGCACCGGCGTCGGGCAGCACGGCGTTCACCAGGCCGGCCTGCAGCGCCCGCTCGGCCGGGAGTTTGTCGCCGGTGTAGGCCATTTCACGCGCCACACCGGGTGGCACGATCTTCGGCAGCCGCTGCAGCACGCCCAGGTCGGCGGCCATGCCGATGTGGATTTCCTGCACCGTGAAAAACGCGTCGGCGCTGCAGACGCGGATGTCGCAGGCCGCCGCCAGGTCGAGCGCGCCGCCGATGCAGCCGCCCTGGATGGCAGCGATGATGGGGAAACGCGCTTCTTCGAGCGCGTCGAAACAGCGCATCAGCTGGCGCAGCGAATCCTGGAATGCCAGGCGCTGGCGCGCGCTGGAGGTGTCGAGCATCGCCATCTGGCCGGCGAAGACATCGAGCGCCATGCCGGCGCTGAAGTGTTTGCCGGTGGACGAAATCACCAGCGCACGGGTTCGGCCCTCGGCATTGAGCGAACTCACGGTGTCGCGCAGCGCCGGGAAGAAGCGGGGCTCGAACGTGTTCAGGCGCTCGGGGCGGCAGAGCTGGAGATGCGCCACGCCGTTTTCGGCGAGCTCGAGGCGGAAGAAGTCGGTGGGCATCGCGCCAGCATAGCGCCGCCGTGGTGGAATCCGCCCCATGGACACCCTGAGAACCGCCGATGGTTTGTCGCTGCGGCTGCAGCATTGGCCGCCCACCACACTGTTCGCCGGAGCACGTGGCACGGTGCAGCTGGTGCACGGCCTGGGTGAACACATCGGCCGTTACGGCTGGCTGGCGGCGCAGCTGAATGCCGCCGGCTGGCGCGTGGTCGGCCACGACCACCGCGGCCATGGCCGCAGCGAGGGCCGGCGCGGCGCCATTCCCGACAGCCACAGCTTGCTTGCCGACCTGGCGCTGGTGCTGGACGCCGTGCGCCAGCCGGGACCCCATGTGTTGCTGGGCCACAGCATGGGGGGACTGATCGCCGCGCGCTTCGTCGCCGAAGCGTTGGCGCCGCGGCCGGCGCCGTGGTCGCGTGCGGTCGACGGCCTGGTGCTGTCGTCGCCGGCACTGGACGCCGGCATGAGCGGGGCGCAGAAGGCGCTGCTGGCCGTGCTCGGCAGGCTGGCGCCGAACCTGGCGCTCGGCAACGGGCTGCTGCCGGCGTGGGTGAGCCGCGACCCGGCTGTCGTGAAAGCCTATGTCGACGACACGCTCAACCACGACCGCATCACACCGCGGCTGGTGCGTTTCATCGTCGACGGCGGTGAACTCGTGCGCGCCCGTGCCGAACACTGGACGACGCACACGCTGCTACTCTGGGCTGGTGCCGACCGCTGCGTGGCGCCCGCCGGCAGCGTGGCCTTCGCCGCCGCCGCGCCGCGCGCGGTGCTGACGGCGCAGGCGTTCCCAGGTCTGTTCCACGAGATCTTCAACGAACCCGAGCGCGGCGACGTGGTTTCTCATCTGCTGCGCTGGCTCGCCCGGTTCTAAGATGTCGGGTTCGCAGGAGCCCACCATGAACGCACCCGACCGCCATCTGAAACTTGCCGACTTCGCCGACCGCGCCTGGGACGAACGCATCGTGCCCGCGCTCACCGACTACATCGCGATTCCTGCGAAGAGCCCGATGTTCGACGCCGACTGGGTGAAAAACGGCTACATCGAGAAGGTCGTGCGCGACGCCGCGGCCTGGGTCGAGAGCCGCAAGGTCGCCGGCCTGACGCTCGAAGTGGTGCGCATCGAAGGCCGCACGCCGGTGATCTTTTTCGAGATCGCGGCTACCAAGGCCGGCGCCGGCGACACCGTCTTGCTGTACGGCCACCTCGACAAACAGCCCGAGTTCAGCGGCTGGCGCAACGACCTCGGGCCCTGGACGCCGAAGTATGAAAACGGCCTGCTCTACGGCCGCGGCGGCGCTGACGATGGTTACGCCGTCTACGCTGCGATCACCGCGATCGAAGCGCTGAAGGCGCAAGGGCTGGAACACCCGCGCTGCGTCGGTGTCATCGAAAGCTGCGAAGAAAGCGGTTCGTCGGACCTGCCGGTCTACATCGACGCCTTGAAGCCGCGGCTGGGCAACGTCGGCCTCGTCGTCTGCCTGGACAGCGGCGCCGGCAACTACGACCAGCTCTGGCTGACGACCAGCCTGCGCGGCATGGTCAGCGGCGTGCTGAAGGTCGAGATCCTGACCGAAGGCATCCACAGCGGCGATGCCTCGGGCCTGGTGCCGAGCAGCTTCCGCATCCTGCGCCATGTGCTCGACCGGCTCGAAGACAGCGCCACCGGCCGCCTGCTGCCGGAAAGTTTCCATTGCGAGATTCCGGGTTCACGCGTCGAGCAGGCCGCGGCCACCGCGGCGATCCTGAAAGACGAAGTCTGGAAGCGCATGCCCTGGGCCTGCGGCGCCGACGGCGGCCCGGTGCTGCTGACCACCACCGACCCGGTCGAAGGCCTGCTGCAGCGCACCTGGCGACCGACGCTCAGCGTCACCGGCGTCGACGGTTTCCCGGCGCTGGGCAACGCCGGCAATGTGCTGCGGCCGTACACGGCTTTCAAGTTGAGCCTGCGCCTGCCGCCGCTGGTGGACGGCAACACCGCCAGCCTGCAGTTGAAGACGCTGCTCGAAGACAACGCACCCTACAACGCCAAGGTCACCTTCCACCCCGACGGCCGCGCCGGTGCTCTGGGCGCCACCGGGTGGAACGCACCCGAGCTGGCACCCTGGCTCGACAACGCGCTGAACGCAGCGAGCAACGCGTACTACGGCGCGCCCTGCGGCTACATCGGCCAGGGTGGCACGATCCCGCTGATGAGCATGCTGCAAAAAGGCTTCCCGCAGGCGCAGATGATGGTCTGCGGCGTGCTCGGCCCAAAGAGCAACGCGCACGGGCCGAACGAGTTCCTGCATGTTCCCTACGGCAAGAAGCTGACGGCGGCGGTGGCGCAGGTGATCGCGGCCTGCCCCTGAGCCCTCAGGTCCGCGCCGCCGGCGGCTCCGTGTCCACATCGGGCTCGGGCCGTTCCGCGGTGCGCATCTCGTCGACCGGCCCGTCTTCGACCAGCACCTCGTCCGGCAGGGCCTCGGTCAGGAACCCGCCGCTCTGGTGCGCCCACAGCTTGGCGTAGTGACCGTTCAGCGCCAGCAGTTCGGCATGGGTGCCGTGTTCGACGATGCGGCCCTGCTCCAGCACGATCAGCCGGTCCATGCGTGCGATGGTTGAGAGGCGGTGGGCGATGGCGATCACCGTCTTGCCTTCCATCAGCCCGAGCAGCTGGTCCTGGATGGCGACCTCGACCTCGCTGTCGAGCGCCGAGGTGGCTTCGTCCAGCACCAGGATCGGTGCGTCCTTCAGGATCACTCGTGCAATCGCGACCCGCTGACGCTGCCCGCCCGACAGTTTCACGCCACGTTCGCCGACATGGGCGTCGAAGCCGGTGCGGCCTTTCCAGTCCTGCAGGCCGAGGATGAACTCGTGCGCCTGTGCCTTGTGCGCCGCGGCTTCCACCTCGGCCAGCGTCGCGCCGGGCCGGCCGTAGGCGATGTTCTGCGCGATCGAACGGTGCAGCAGCGAGGTGTCCTGCGTCACCATGCCGATGGCCGCGCGCAGGCTCTCCTGGGTGACGCTGCGAATGTCCTGGCCATCGATGCGCAGGCTGCCTTGTTCGAGGTCGTGAAAACGCAGCAGCAGGTTCACCAGCGTGCTCTTGCCGGCGCCCGAGCGGCCGACGACGCCGACCCGTTCGCCGGGGCGGATGACGAGGTTGAGGTCGTCGAGCACCTTCTTGCCATCGCTGCGGCCGTAGGTGAAGGTCAGGTGTTCGAAACGGATCTCGCCCTGCGTGACTTCCAGTTCGCGCGCGCCGGGCTGGTCTTCCATCGCATGCGGCACGGCGATGGTCTCCATGCCTTCCTGCACGACGCCGATGTTCTCGAAGATGCCGGTCACTTCCCAGCTCACCCAGCCGGCGACGTTGACGATTTGCCAGGCCAGCGGCAGCGCGGTGGCCACCAGCCCGGCGCTGATGCTGCCGTTGGCCCACAGCGTGATGCCGATGGCGGCCGTGCTGGTGAGCATGGTGGCGTTCAGCATCGACAGCGTCGCCATGAACTGGGTCGTCATGCGCATGTGCGCTGCGATGGCACCGGTGTGTTCGTCGATGACCTCGCGCACGTAGGCGTCTTCGTCGCGGGCGCGCGCGAACAGCTTGACGGTGAGGATGTTGGTGTAGCTGTCGACGACCCGGCCCATCACCATCGAGCGCAGCTCCGAGCTGCTCTTGGCCAGGCCACGCATGCGCGGCACGAAACGGCGCAGGAACACGACGTAGGCGGCGAACCACAGCAGCGTCGGCAGCGCCAGCCGCCAGTCGGCGGCGACCATCAGGCCCATCGTCGTGACGCCGAAGACGACGATGTACCAGATGGCGCGGATGCTGCTGACGACACTTTCGCGCACCGCGTTGCTGGTCTGCATCACGCGGTTGGCGATGCGGCCGGCGAAGTCGTTCTGGAAAAACGGCCAGCTCTGCCGCACCACATGCCAGTGGCTTTGCCAGCGGATCAGGCTCGTGACGCCGGGCACGACGGCGTTGTTGCGCACCAGGCTGTCGCAGATCAGCGCCAGCGGGCGCAGCACGATCACCGCCGCAGCCATGCCCAGCAGCGACGGCAGCGCGGCGTTGAACGCGGCGGCGCGGTCGTCGGTCTGCATCAGCGTGACGAGGCGGCCGATGAACAGCGGGATCAGCGTGTCGATCAGCGCGACGAAGATGCCGGTGACGAACATCGCGCCGAACAGGCCCTTGGTCTGGCGCACGTAGTGCCAGTAGAAGGCCAGCAGGCCGGCAGGCGGTGCGCTGCCGGGGCGCGCGGTGGGGCGGATGCGGCTTTCGAAAAAGGCGAACATCAAAAGCGAAAACCGCCCGGCGCCTTGTGGGCGCCGGACGGTGGGTCGTGTTGGGGTGCTTCGATTGTCGCCGGATCTGCGCCGGCGACATCGTGCCCCTGCATTACGCAGCCGGGTTGAAGGTGACGACCTTCGCCTTGGGCGTGTTGCGCAGTTCGGCACGCACTTGGTCGCGCGTCAGCGTCGACTTGGCGACGACCGGGGCGGCGACATCGGCTTCACCGGCGGCGTATTGCTCGCCGACGGCGCGCGCTTGCAGCACTTCGGCTTGCACTTCGGCGCGGGTCTTCTGGGCCACGAAGCTGTCGTTGGCGATGGTGATGTCGTCGGCCATGGCGGCGGTGCCCGCAAAAGCGAAGACGGCGGCGGCGAGGATGTGCTTGACGTTCATGATGAATCTCCGAAAGAAAGTTGAATGAAGGAACAGGACCTGCAGGGTGGTCGGCGCATTCGCGTTATCCCGGCTTGACCTGCTTCGGTGAGTCTTTCTACGTGTCTGGCTCATCGATGGATGCAACTGTAGGCGTTGCCTTTGCAGGAATAAATGAGTTGAGCAAGAATGCACCGTTGCATTTCGGGGAAGAAAGATGGACCAGCTGCGCGCGATGAAGGTCTTTGTCCGGGTTAACGACGAGGGCGGTTTTGCCAAGGCCGCACGGGCCCTGGACATGGCGCCGCCGGTGATCACGCGTGTCATCGCCGACCTCGAAGCCCACCTCGGCGCGCGGCTGCTGAACCGCACCACCCGGCGCATCGCGCTCACCGATGTGGGCGAGGCCTATCTCGAGAAGGCGCGGCAGATCCTCATCGACGTCGAGGAAAGCGAAGCCCTGGCCAGCGAGTCGACAAAAGACCCGCGTGGCCATGTGCGTGTGCTGGCCCCGCCTGCGGTGGCCGTGCACCAGCTGGCCAAACATCTGCCAGCCTTTCGTGCGATGTACCCGCAGGTGTCGCTGGAGATCTCGTCACCCGGCGCGGTAGAGACGGTGGACGAAGACTTCGACCTCACCATCATCGTGATGCGCAATCCGATCGACGGCGACTTCGTGGCGCGGCGGCTGGCACGGTCCGAGGTCATCCTGTGTGCGTCACCCGAGTACCTGGACCGCCGCGGCCGGCCGCAGCATCCACGCGACCTCGTCGGCCACGAGGCGCTGATCCCGCCGATCTCGTCCGTGCAGCGCGGCGTGACCTTCTACACCGGCCCCTGGGGCGACGACGAACCGGGCGGCGAGTCGTACACGCTGACGCCCTCGCACAGCTCAGCGCTGCGCACCACCCATGTCGACACCAACTACGCCGCGGCGCTGGCCGGCCTGGGCATCGCCGGGTTGCCGAGCCTGGTGATCGAAGACGCGCTGATGGAAAGCGCGCTCGAACGTGTGCTGCCCGAATGGCGCATGTTCAGCCAGACGCTGTGGGCAGCGATGCCCAGCCGCAAACACGTGCCGGCGCGCACCCGCGCCTTCCTCGACTTCCTGATCCAGATATTCGGCGGCGAAGACCGCGACCCCTGGCTGGCCGCCGCGGGCTGCGAGACCAGAAAGTGAGCGCTAGAACGTGACGGCTAGAACGTGAGCGCGGTCGCGAGCCGGTTGCCCGACATCGGCTCCAGCAGCTTCACCAGCGGCTTCAGCGGGCCGTAGCGCATGGCCACCCGGTTGGCGTAGGCGAAGAAACGTGGCAAGTCTTCGGCGTACTTCGGCTTGCCGTCGCGGTGCTTGAGGCGGCAGAAGATGCCCAGCACCTTCAGATGGCGCTGCAAGCCCATCCACTCCAGCGCACGCCAGAACTCGCCGAAGTCGTGGCCCAGCGTGTCGCCCAGCGGCAGGCCGGCGCGGCGCGCCATCTCCCACCAGCGCACGGCCCAGTCGAGTTCGCGGTCTTCGTCCCAGGAGATGAAGGCGTCGCGCAGCATCGAGGCGATGTCGTAACTGATGGGGCCGCGCACGGCGTCCTGGAAGTCGAGAATGCCGGGGTTGGGGTCGCAGACCATCAGGTTGCGCGGCATCCAGTCGCGGTGCACGGCCACGGTCGGCTGCGCCAGCGCGCTGGCCACGAGCAGCGTGCACAGGCGGTCCCAGGTCGCCTGCTCCTTGTCGGTCCAGGTGATGCCAAATTCGCGCTGCACACACCATTCGGGGAACAGCGCCAGTTCACGCTGCAGCAGCGCGGCGTCGTAGGCTGGCAGGCCGTCGGCCGGCACATGGGACTGGAAGTGCACCAGCGCGCGCAAGGCATCGCGCATCAGGCGGTCGGCCTCGGCCGTGCCGGCGTCACGCAGCGCATCGAGGTAGAGCGTGTGGCCCAGGTCGCTGAGCAGCAGGAAACCTTGTTCGGCGTCGCAGGCCAGCACCTGCGGTGCATGCAGGCCGGCGGCGTTGATGAGCCCGGCCACCTGCACGAACGGGCGCACGTTCTCCAGCGGCGGTGGTGCGTCCATCACGATCAGGCAGGCGCCGCGGGTGGTGGCGACACGCAGGTAGCGGCGGAAGCTGGCGTCGGCCGAGGCCGGCGCCAAGGTCTCGGGGCGGATGCCGTGCTGCGCCAGCAACGGCGCGAGCCAGCGTTCGAAGGCCTGTTGGCGTTGTGGGTCGGGCCAGGTGACGGAAGCGGCGGACTCGGCAGTGGGTGGCATGCGGGCCCTCATGGATAATCGATTCTACAAATGCAGTTCACACCGCTGACACCGCTGGCCCTGGCGGCGAGCCTGTTGTTCAGCGGCGGTGACTTGTGGGCCCAGACGGCAGACAACACGGCCGCGCTCGAGCCCAGCCGCAAGCTCAACCCACCGCCGCGTGGCGACGCCGCCAAACGCCTGCCCATCATCCTGCGTGCGCAGAGCGTGCGCGCGCGCCCCGACATCGACGCCGTGGCCGAGGGCGCGGTCGAGTTCCGCCGCGGCGGTACCGTCATCAGCGCCGACCGGCTCAGCTACAACCAGGTCGACGACCTCGCCAGCGCCCGCGGCCACGTGCGCATCGAACGCGAAGGTGCGGTCTACAGCGGCCCCGAACTGCAGCTGCGGGTGCAGCGCTTCGAAGGTTTTTTCCTGGCGCCCGAGTTCGAGTTCCCGCAGTACGGCGCCGGCGGCCGCGCCGAACGGGTGGACTTCATCGACAGCGCGCGTGCCAGCGCCATCAACGCCATCTACACGAGCTGCCCCCGCGACGGCTCCGGCGACCCCGACTGGGTGCTCGAAGCGCGCCGTGTGCGGCTGGACTTCGACGCCAACGAAGGCATCGCCGAAGGTGCGGTGCTGCGTTTCCTGGGTCTGCCGATCCTGGCGCTGCCGAGCCTGAGCTTCCCGCTCACCGATGCGCGCAAGTCGGGCTGGCTGCCGCCCAGCGTCAACCTCGACAGCCGCAGCGGCCTCGAGCTGTCGGTGCCGTACTACTGGAACATCGCGCCGAACCGCGACGCGACGATCGCGCCACGGGTCGTCAGCAAACGCGGCTTCGGCGTCGAGGCCGAGTTCCGCTACCTCGAGCCGAACGACAGCGGCACGCTGAACCTGAACCTGCTGCCGAACGACCGCGTCGCCGACCGCTCGCGTGAAGCCGTGCAATGGGCGCACGAAGGCACAGCCGGCCGGGGCCTGCGCTACTCGGCCGACATCGTGCGGGTCTCGGACGACGGCTGGTGGAAGGACTTCCCCGACGCCGGCCGCAGCCTGACGCAGCGGCTGCTGCCCGGCCGCGCAGCGCTGGAGCGTCCGCTGGCCGGGGGCGGCGGCGAAGGCCTGGCCTACCTGCGTGCGATGACCTGGCAGGTGCTGCAGGGCAGCGACCAGCTGGTCTCGTCGCCCTACCAGCGGGCGCCGCAGCTGGGCCTGCGGTTTGGCGGCGGCCTGGGCCCGGGGTTCGAATACACGCTGGAGACCGAGTTCAACCGTTTCACCCTGCCGCACGGTGAACAGGACCTGAGCCGCGCCACCGGCCTGCGCTGGCACGCGCTGGGTTCGGTGAGCCTGCCCTGGCGCGAGCCCGGCGGCTGGCTGGTGCCCAAGCTGTCGCTGAACGCCGCGGCCTACCGCACCGACGAGCCCATGGCCAGCGGCGAACGCAAGGCGAAGCGCCTGATCCCGACGCTGAGCGTCGACGCCGGCCTCGAATTCGAACGCGAGACCGAAGCCTTCGGGCGCGCGATGCGGCAGACGCTGGAGCCGCGGCTGCTGTACGTGAACACGCCGTTCCGCGCCCAGGCCGGCCTGCCCAACTTCGACGCCGCGGGCAAGGACTTCAACTTCGCGTCGATCTACTCCGAGAACACGTTTTCCGGTGTCGACCGGGTGTCCGACGCGCACCAGATCACCGCCGGCGTGACAACACGCCTGGTCGACGCGAGCAACGGCGCCGAGGCGTTGCGACTGGGCCTGGTGCAGCGTTACCTGCTGCGCGACCAGCGTGTCACGCCGAATGCCGACGGCACGGCCGACGGCGCGCCGCTGGAGCAGCGGTTTTCCGACGTGCTGTTGCTCGGCTCAAGCAACCTGCTGCCGCAGCTGACGTTGGACGGCTCGCTGCAGTACAGCCCGGACATCTCGCGCGCGGTGCGTTCGATCGTGGGTGCACGCTGGTCGCCGGAACCGTACCGCACGCTGAGCACCACCTACCGCTTTGCCCGCGGCCTGAGCGAGCAGGTCGAGGTGGGCTGGCAATGGCCGCTGAATTCGCGCCCGGCCGAGACCCCGGCGTCGTTGGCGGTGGCGAGCGGTGTCGGTGCTGCCGAGGCCAAACGTGGTGGCAACGGCTGTGGCGGCGCCTGGTACACGGTGGGCCGCTTCAACTACAGCATGCGCGACAGCCGCATCACCGATTCGATCCTCGGCCTGGAGTACGACGCCGGCTGCTGGATCGGCCGCATCGTCGCCGAGCGGCTGTCCACCGGGCGCAGCGAAGCGACGACGCGGCTGCTGGTGCAGCTGGAGCTGGTGGGGCTGTCGCGCATCGGCTCCAACCCGCTCAAGGTCTTGAAGGACAATATCCCCGGTTACCGCCTGCTGCGTGAAGACCGCCGCGTTCCGACCCCCACCGACGAATGACTGATTCCAAGACCTTTTGGCGCTGCCTGGCAGTTGCCGCGGCGGTGAGCTCGCTGGCCACACTCGCAACTCTCGCCGGCCCGGCCGCGGCGCAGAGCCGCGAGCAGAACCGCGAGCGTGAGCGCAACGGCGACTACATCGTAGCCATCATCAACACCGAGCTCGTCACCGCCGGCGAGATCGACCGCCGGCTGCAGCGCGCGCAGGAGGACGCCAGCCGCGCCGGCGCCCGGCTGCCGCCCGAAGGCCAGTTGCGCAAGCAGCTGCTGGACCTGCTGATCGACGAACGTGTCATCGTCACCTATGCGCGCGACAGCGGCCTGCGCATCGACGAGGCCGAACTCGACCGTGCGGTGCAGAGCGTGGCGTCGCAGAACCAGATCAGCGCCGACCAGTTGCGTGAGCGGTTGCGCGCCGACGGCATCGACTACGCGCGTTTTCGCGCCAACCTGCGCGACCAGATGCTGATCGAACGCATCCGCGAACGTGAGGTCTACGGCCGCATCAAGGTGCCCGATGCCGACATCGAGCGATACCTCGACCAGCAGCGTACGGCATCGCGTGGCGACGCCGAGATCAATCTGGCGCAGATCCTCGTCACCGTGCCCGAGGGCGCCGATGCCGCCACGTTGGCGGCGCGCAAGGCGCGCATCGACGCCGCGCTGGCGCGGGTGCGCGCCGGCGAAGACTTCGGCAAGGTCGCGCGTGAAATTTCCGAAGACGGCAACAAGGAACGCGGCGGCGAGATCGGCGCGCGCCCGGCGTCGCGGCTGCCCGACCTGTTCGTCGAAGGCGTGAAAGGCCTGGCCCCCGGCGAGATCAGTGCCGCGCCGCTGCGCTCGGGCGCCGGTTTCCACGTGCTGAAGGTGCTGGACCGCAGCGATACCGGCGCCTTGCGGGTGACGCAGACGCGCGCCCGACACATCCTGCTGCGCACCTCGGCCCAGCTCACCGCCGAGGTGGCGGCGCGGCGGCTGGCCGACTACCGGCGCCAGATCGAAAGCGGCGCGCGCACCTTCGACGACCTGGCGCGCCAGTACAGCGAAGATGGCTCGGCGCAGGCTGGTGGCGAACTCGGTTGGTCCGGGCCCGGCACGATGGTGCCGGAATTCGAGGAAGCGATGAACAAGCTCGCCATCGGCGGCGTCTCGCCGCCGGTGGTGTCGCGTTTCGGCGTCCACCTGATCCAGGTGCTGGAACGGCGCCAGGTTGCGCAGGACATGAAACAGGCGCGTGAACAGGCGCGCAACGTGCTGCGCGAGCAGAAGTTCGAAGAGGCCTACAACGAATGGGCCAAGGACTTGCGTGCGCGTGCCTATGTCGAGATGAGAGAACCACCGCAGTGATGCGGCGCGTCCCCCTTTGAGCCACCAGGCCCGCAAACGCTTCGGCCAGCATTTCCTCACCGACCAGGCGGTGCTCGACGACATCGTCGACGCCATCGCGCCCGAGCCCGGCCAGGCGCTGGTGGAGATCGGCCCCGGCCTCGGTGCGATGACCCGGCCGCTGCTGGCGCGCTGCGAGCACCTGACGGTGATCGAACTCGACCGCGACCTCGCGGTGAAGCTCAGGCGCGAGCCGCGGCTGGAGGTGATCGAAGCCGACGTGCTGAAGGTCGACTTCAACGCGCTGGCGCAGCAGGCTGGCCGCAAGCTGCGGGTGGTGGGCAACCTGCCCTACAACATCTCGACGCCGATCCTGTTCCACCTGTTGCAGGCGGTGGACCGGGTGGTCGACCAGCATTTCATGCTGCAGAAGGAAGTGGTCGACCGCATGGCTGCGGCGCCTGGCAACAAGGACTACGGCCGTTTGTCGGTGATGCTGCAGTGGCGTTACACGATCGAAAGTGTTCTCGACGTGCCGCCCGAGGCCTTCGAGCCACCGCCGCGTGTGCATTCGGCTGTGGTGCGCATGCTGCCGCTGCCGGCACCCGTTGGTGTCGACCCGAAGCTGCTGTCCGAACTGGTGACGGTGGCGTTTTCGCAGCGTCGCAAGGTGCTGCGCAACACACTCGGCCGCTGGATGGACGAACGCGGCGTGCAGGTCGCATTCGACCTGACACGCCGCGCCGAAGAGGTGCCGGTGGCGGAGTACCTGGCGCTGGCGCGCCAGGCAGGCATCACGCCGCGTTAAGCCACGCCGCGGTATCGAAGGCGCTGCACATCATCGGCATGTTCATGCCGAAGTTGGGGTTCACGCCGTTCTTCGCTGCCGGCACCTTGGCTGCCGGTTTCACCGGGGCCGGTGCGGCGACGGTGGTGTTGCTGGGGGCCGTTTCAGCAGCCCGCTCCCATGACCCGATTTCTTGGGAGCGGGCTACTGAAAAGAATAGAAACACCTGAACGGTATTCGTCGTTCGCCCCAGTAGTCGGCAGCGTCGCGGAAGACGTCGAGCAGTTGCTCGCGTGCCTCGCGGTCGAAGCGCGGATTGTCGGGCAGCTGTTCGAGCACAACGACGAAGCCCGGCTGCTGGCCGGCCTTGTGCACGAGGTCGGTCATGCAGTCGTAGAGCGCGTCGAGGTTCTTGCCGAAATGCGTGGGGAACAAAAACGCCGCAGCGATGCCTTCCAGCACCTCTTGCTTGGTCAACGCACTGGACAGGTTGGCGTAGAGGAAGTGCTGGCCGGCGTCGGACGCCGCCTGCATCAGGTCTTCAACACGGTAGGCACGAATCGATTGGACGATATTGGGGCGGACGGTCTGCAACTCCATGGTCGCGTGCCTCCTTCTTCGATCAACAGGAAACGGGACATCGGCGATCACGGGGCGGTCATCGAGCAATGAGTCGGAAACTCGCATAGTGGTCAGCGGTGTAGAAACAAGCATCGGGTTCGGTCGGTTGCGGGCCGCCGCAGACGATGCGGCGTGCCCCTCTGTCGGCCGACCCGGGTGTCGGGACGGTGTACTCTCTGTAATAACCCCGCGTCTTGCCCGGCAGCAAACGTTCCCGGTTGCCGAACACGACGCCGTCCTTGCGGTACGGGAACGGACCGCCGCTCAACACCAGGCGGTGGGTCTGTTGGGCCTGCTCCGGCAGCGTTGCCAGCGTCACCGTCGGCAGCGACGCAGCGCTTTCTGGGTCTTTCCGTGCTTGCGAGCCGCTAGCGGCGAACAAGCCGGCGGCCAGAAAGACAGCGAGCCCCCACTTGCCTGACGTCTGTTGGAGCCCCTCGGCCGAACCGGTCGAAAACACGGGTTAACCCTGAAATAGGAAACCGGAATGCTACCGGAACCCCCCTAAAAACTCAAGCCGCTGCCCAAGAATGGGGCGGCGGCGGAGGGTTATTAGTGTGCGCTCACATACTGATTATCGAGCGCGGTGCTGATTTTCTCAGCGGCTGGCGTTGGCGTCGGCGACAGTCAACGCCGTCATGTTGACGATGCGTCGCACCGTCGCCGAGGGCGTCAGGATGTGCACCGGGCGGGCTGCGCCAAGCAGCACCGGGCCGATCGCGATGCCGCCGCCGGCCGCGGTTTTCAGCAGGTTGTAGCTGATGTTCGCGGCGTCGATGTTCGGCAGCACCAGCAGGTTGGCTTCGCCGGTGAGGGTGCTGCGCGGCATGCTCTTGCGGCGCTCGGCGGCGTCCAGCGCCACGTCGCCATGCATTTCACCGTCGACTTCCAGCCACGGCGCCTGGATGCGCAGCAGCGCCAGCGTGCGGCGCATCTTCAGCGCGCTGGGGTGGTCGCTGGTGCCGAAGTTCGAATGGCTGAGCAGCGCCGCGCGCGGCTGCACGCCGAAGCGCACCATCTCCTCGGCCGCCATCACGGTGATCTCGCACAACTCCTCGGCGCTGGGGTCGGCGTTGACGTGGGTGTCGACCAGGAACACCTGGCGGCCCGGCAGCATCAGCCCGTTCATGCAGGCGTAGACCCGCACGTCCTGCGGCGTGCTCGGGCTGCCGCCGGCGCGGGTGCCGATGACCTGGTCGATGTAGTGCAGGTGGTTGGCGGTGGTGCCCCAGGTGCCGCAGAGCATGCCGTCGACCTCGCCCTTGTGCAGCAGCATGGCGCCGATCAGCGTCAGGCGGCGCCGCATCTCGATCTTCGCCACCTGCACCGTGACGCCCTTGCGTTCGGTCATGCGGTGGTAGGTCTGCCAGAAGTCGCGGTAGCGGTGGTCCTGCTCGACGTTGACGACGTCGTAGTCGACACCTTCCTTCAGCCGCAGGCCGAATTTCTCGGCGCGCTGGGCGATCACCGTCGGGCGGCCGATCAGCGTCGGCCGCGCCAGGCCTTCGTCCACCACCACCTGCACCGCGCGCAGCACACGTTCTTCTTCGCCTTCGGCATAGGCCACACGGTTGGCGGTGGCACGCTTGGCCAGGTTGAAGATCGGCTTCATCGTCGTGCCCGAGGCATAGACGAAGCTCTGCAGCTTTTCGCGGTAGGCGTCGAAGTCCTGGACTGGGCGCTGCGCGACGCCGGACTCGGCCGCCGCCTTCGCCACCGCCGGCGCGATCTTCATCATCAGCCGCGGGTCGAAGGGTTTGGGGATCAGGTACTCGGGGCCGAAGCTGAGCGTGGCGCCGACATAGGCCGCCGCCACCACCTCGCTTTGTTCGGCCTGCGCCAGCTCGGCGATGGCGTGCACCGCGGCGATCTCCATCGCGTCGGTGATCGTCGACGCACCGGCGTCGAGCGCGCCGCGGAAGATGTACGGGAAACACAGGACGTTGTTGACCTGGTTCGGGTAGTCGGTGCGGCCGGTGGCCATGATGGCGTCGTCGCGCACCGCCTTCACCTCTTCCGGCGAGATCTCCGGGTTCGGGTTGGCCAGCGCAAAGATCACCGGCGAACGCGCCATCTTGGCCACCATCGCCGGTTTCACGACGCCGGCGGCGGACAGGCCCAGCAGCACGTCGGCGCCTTCGATCACCTCGCCCAGCGTGCGCAGCGGGGTCGTCTGCGCAAAGACGATCTTGTCCTCGTCCATCAGCTCGGTACGGCCTTCGTAGACGACACCGGCCAGATCCGTCACCCAGATGTTCTCGCGCCGCACGCCCAGCTTCACCAGCAGCCCCAGGCAGGCCAGCGCCGCGGCGCCGGCGCCGCTGGTCACGAGCTTGATCTCGCCGATGTCCTTGCCCACCACCTTCAGCGCGTTCAGCAGCGCCGCGCCGACGACGATGGCCGTGCCGTGCTGGTCGTCGTGGAAGACGGGGATCTTCATGCGTTCGCGCAGCTTGCGTTCGACGTAGAAGCAGTCCGGCGCCTTGATGTCTTCGAGGTTGATGCCGCCGAAGGTGGGTTCGAGCGCAGCGATCACGTCGACCAGCTTGTCGAGGTTGTTCTCGGCGATCTCGATATCGAAGACGTCGATGCCGGCGAACTTCTTGAACAGCACGCCCTTGCCTTCCATCACCGGCTTGGCCGCCAGCGGGCCGATGTTGCCCAGGCCCAGCACCGCGGTGCCGTTGGTGACCACCGCGACGAGGTTGCCGCGAGCGGTGTAGCGGAAGGCGTTGGCCGGGTCGGCGACGATCTCTTCGCAGGCCGCTGCGACACCGGGCGAATAGGCCAGCGCCAGGTCGCGCTGGTTGACCATCTGCTTGGTCGCGGCGATGGCGATCTTGCCCGGCGTCGGGAACTCGTGGTATTCGAGTGCGGCGCGGCGCAGTTCGGCCTGCTTGTCTTCTTGGGTCGGCATCGCGCTTGTCTCCGTTGCAGTCCTGAGCAGCCCGCCGCCATGGCAGGCGGGGGCCGGATTGTAGGGTGCGCAGTGTGCGCGATCGGCTTGGCGCCACCCATGCGCGAAACTGCGTAGCAGCCATGACGCGCCTGCGGCCAATACTCGCTGACGCGTTTGGCGCGAGTCCGCATGAACCCCGCCCCCACCTCCGACCCGGTATCCAGCCGCGGCCCCGTTGCCACCAGCCGCACGCGGCGGGCACTGCTGTGGGCGGTGCTGGTGCTGCTGCTGGTGGTGGCGCAGTCGCTGCTGGTGGCGCTGACGCTGAGCTACGAGTCCACCCGCGCCCAGGACGACGCCGACAGCATCGCCAGCGAAGCCGCCGGCGAGGTCAAACGCGAGCTGCTGCGCACGACGCAGGCGCTGCAAGGCCTGATGTGGGGCGAGCCGCTGCTGCTGCACTGGCGCGAAGGCGCGGGCGAGCTGATGCGGGGCCGCCGCGAGCTGCTGCGGGTGGAACGGCGCGACCGCCGCATCGGGGTGACCGAAGCCGTGGACACGCCGCTGGCGCAGCCGCTGTTCCGCCAGATGGCGCGCAGCGATCTCGATGTCGACGCCCAGGTGGCTTGCGCCGCGGCGCTGCGCATGTCGGCGCCGATGTTTTCGCGCACGTATTTCGTGCCGATGGCCGGCGGCCACGGCCTCGAGGTCATCGACCTGTGCATCCCGTTGAAGGACACCGGCCAGGATGCGGGCTTCCTGGTCGGCACGCTGTCGCTGGCACAGCTGTTGGACAACGCCATGTCGCCGCGGCAGTCGCGCCAGCACGAGCTGAGCTTCGTCGAAGGTGACGGCACGCGGCTGGCACGCGCCGGCCAGGGCCGCGGCGCCGGCGTCTTCGTCGCCGAACGGCTGGTCGACCTGCCGGGCACGGCCTTGCAGCTGCGCGCCGACGGCGCCGCCGGCCGGCCGCGCCTGATCCCGAACCTGGCCACGGCGCTGGTGCTGGGGCTGTCGATCGCGCTGTTCGCCGTGGTGCTGCTGCTGGCGCGCGACGTGCGCCGCCGCGCCCGCGCCGAAAAGGCGCTGGCCGAAGCACTGGCATTCCGCAAGGCGATGGAAGACTCGCTGATCACCGGGCTGCGCGCGCGCGACATGGACGGCCGCATCACCTACGTGAACCCGGCTTTCTGCGCGATGGTGGGCTTCACGCCCGACGAGATGGACCGCGGCCCGCCACCCTACTGGCCACCCGAACATGCAGAACGCTACGCACTGCGCCAGCGCACCCGGCTGAAGGGCGAGGGCCGCGCACCCAGCGAAGCGCGCGAAGGCTACGAAACTGTCTTCATGCGCAAGAACGGCGAACGTTTCCCGGTGATGGTCTACGAAGCGCCCCTGGTCGATGGCCAGGGCCGGCACACCGGCTGGATGAGCGCGGTGCTCGATGTCAGCGCGCAGCGCCGCATCGAGGAACTCTCGCGCCAGCAGCAGGACCGGCTGCAGGCCACGGCGCGGCTGGCCACCGTGGGCGAGATGGCGTCGCTGCTGAGCCACGAGCTGAACCAGCCGCTGGCGGCGATCGCGAGTTATTCGACCGGCTCGCTGAACCTGATCGATGATCCGGATGAACAGACGCCGGCGATGCTGAAGCAGGCGCTGGAGCGCATTGCCGAACAGGCCGAACGGGCCGGCCGCATCATCAAGAGCGTGCACCACTTCGTGCGCCGGCGCGAGCAGGCGCGCGAGACGATCGCTGCCGACCTGCTGATCGAAGCCGTGATGCCGCTGGTGCGGCTGCAGGCGCGCAAGAGCGGCACCCGCATCGAGCTCGACATCCCGCCGAAGACCCGGGTGGTGTGCGACCGCACGATGCTCGAACAGGTGCTGCTGAATCTGACACGCAACGGCATCCAGGCGATGGAGGCCCACACACCGCTGGAGCAGCGGCTGCTGCTGATCCGCGTGCGCCAGACCCATGCCCGCTGGGTCAGCTTCACGGTGGTCGACGCCGGCCCCGGCATCGCCCCTGAAGTGGCGCAACAACTCTTCACGCCGTTTTTCACCACCCGCACTGAAGGCATGGGGCTGGGCCTGAGCCTGTGCCGCACGGTGATCGAACAACACGGCGGTGCGCTCGATTTCCTGCCCGGCGCCGGCGGTCGCGGCACCGAGTTCACGTTCACGCTGCCGGCGCCGCGCGCGGCCGAAACCGGCGAAACTAGGGTGCTCGACAGTGCGTGAACCCATGGCCCTCGATCCTTCGCTCGGCATTCCGGTCGTCTACCTCGTCGACGACGAAGATGTCGTACGCGACGCGCTCGCCTGGCTGCTGCGTTCGCGGCGGCTGCTGTCCGAAGGTTTCGCCAGCGCCGAAGCCTTCGAGGCCTTCCTGGGCGGGCGCCGACAACCCTGGCCCGACGCGCCGTCGTGCCTGCTGCTCGACGTGCGCATGCCCGGCACCAGCGGCCTGGTGCTGTTCGACCGCCTCGTCGAACGTGGCCTGCAGGCGCTGCTGCCGGTGATCTTCCTCACCGGTCATGGCGACGTGCCCACGGCCGTGGCGGCGGTCAAACGCGGCGCCTTCGATTTCGTCGAAAAACCCTTCTCCAACAATGCCCTCGTCGACCGCGTGGAACAGGCGCTGCAGTCCAGCGCCGAGGCCATGCTGCGCCGGCGCGACGCCGACGGCGTGCGCCGCGCGCTGGCCGACCTGACCGAGCGTGAACGCGAGGTGATGCGGCTGGTCATCGACGGCCGGCCGAACAAGCTGATCGCCGACGCGCTGGCGATCAGCGTGCGCACGGTCGAAGTGCACCGGGCGCGGGTGTTCGAGAAGATGAACGTCAAGTCGGCCGTCGAGCTGGCAAACCTGCTGCGAGAATCTGCCGCATAAAAGTGCGTGCAGGGAGCGCTGGCCATGCTGGGCGAATTCGAGCTGATCGAGAAGTATTTCAACCGCGCGCCGCGCCGCGCCGCTTTGGGCGTCGGCGACGATTGCGCGCTGATCGATGTCGACCTTGGCCTGCGCCTGGCCGTGTCCAGCGACATGCTGGTCGAAGGCCGGCACTTCCTGTCCACCGTGGCACCCGAGCGGCTGGGCCACAAGGCGCTGGCGGTGAACCTGTCGGACCTGGCGGCCTGCGGCGCCGAGCCGCTGGCCTTCACCTTGGCGCTGTCGTTGCCACGTGCCGACGAACACTTTCTGGCGCCACTGTCGCGCGGCCTGTTTGCGCTGGCCGACGCGCACAACATCGAACTGATCGGCGGCGACACCACGGCCGGGCCGCTGAACATCTGCATCACCGCCTTCGGCCAGGTGCCGCCGGAACAGGTGCTGCTGCGCAGCGGCGCACGGCCGGGCCATGACATCTGGGTCAGCGGCAAGCTGGGTGATGCCCGGCTGGCGCTGGAGGTCTTCCGCGGTCATGTCACGCTGCCCGGCAGCGCCTTCGAAGAGGTGCGCCGCGCGATGGAGCTGCCCGAGCCGCGTGTGCAGCTGGGGCTGGCCTTGCGTGGCGTGGCCACCAGCGCCATCGACCTCAGCGACGGCCTTGTCGGCGACCTCGGCCATGTGATGCGGCTGTCGGGTGTGGGCGCGGTGATCGATGTCGATGCCTTGCCGCGAAGTGCCGTGCTCGGCATGCAGCCGCAGGCGTTGCAGCAGCAATGCCTGCTGGCCGGCGGCGACGACTACGAACTGCTGTTCACGGCACCGCCGTCGCGGCGCGACGCGGTGTTCGAAGCGGCGCGTGAAGCACGTGTCAGCGTCACCCATTGCGGCGTCATCGAAGCCGGCGACGAACTGCGGGTGGTCGACGGCCGCGGCCATGCCGTGCACGTCACCGCACACGGCTTCGATCATTTCAAAGGCTGACGGTGCAACGTGCCACGGCGGCGTTCATGCTGCGCCACCCGGCCCACTGGTTCGCGTTGGGTTTCGGCAGCGGTCTGTCGCCGAAGGCGCCTGGCACCGTGGGCACGCTGTGGGCCTGGGTCGGTTTCGTCGTGCTCAACCAGTGGCTCGGGCCGGCGCAATGGGCCGTGCTTATTGCCGCCAGCCTGCTGCTCGGCCTGTGGGCCTGCACCCGCACGGCGCAGCACCTGGGCGTGGCCGACCCCGGCGCCATCGTCTGGGACGAGGTCGTCGCGTTCTGGATCGTGCTCTGGCTGCTGATGCCCGCGGGGCTCTGGGCGCAATTCGGCGCCTTTGTGCTGTTCCGCTATTTCGACGCCGCCAAACCCGGCCCGGTGGGCTGGGCCGACCGGCGCTACAAACAGCGCCCGGGCGAAGCCATCGGCTGGCGCCAGGGCTGGGGCATCCTGTTCGACGACCTGGTCGCGGCCGCTTGCACGTTGCTGTTCATCGCTTTGTGGAGGGTGCTGTGGAGATGACGGTGAATTTCGAGCCGGCGGTGCTGGCGCTGGCCGACAGGCTGCGTGCACGCGGCGTGCTGCTGGCCGCGGCCGAAAGCTGTACCGGCGGGCTGATCGCGGCGGCCTGCACCTCGGTGGCTGGCTCCAGCGACTGGTTCGAGCGCGGTTTTGTCACCTACAGCAACGAGGCCAAGACCGAGATGCTGGGTGTGCCGGCAGCGCTGATCGCCGCGCACGGCGCCGTCAGCGAGCCGGTGGCCCGGGCGATGGTCGAAGGTGCGCTGCGCCATTCGCATGCGACGCTGGCGGTGGCCGTCACCGGCATCGCCGGGCCGGGCGGCGCGGTGCCGGGCAAGCCGGTCGGCACGGTCTGGCTGGCCTGGGGCACGGCGGGTGCGGTGTCGACCGAACTGCTGCAGCTGGGTGGTGATCGCAGCGCGGTGCGTGCGGCGACTGTTGCCACCGCGCTGGCGCGGTTGAACGCCGCATGAAGGTGTTGCTGGCCGGCGAGATCGACGCCGAGTGGCGTCGTGAACTCAGCACGGCGATGCCCGAAGCCAACTGGGTCGACGTGGACAGCGACGCCGAAGCCGCTGTCGTTGCCAACCCGCCACCCGGTGCGCTGGCGGCAGCGCCGAAGCTGCGGCTGATCCAGTCACTGTGGGCCGGTGTCGACCGCCTGCTCGGCGACCCGACCTTGCCGCCCGGCGTGCCGGTGGCGCGCATGGTCGACCCTGCGATGAGCGCCGCGATGGCAGAGACCGCACTCTGGGCGACGCTGTCCTTGCACCGCGGCTTTTTCGGCTACGCGCGCCAGCAACGCCAGGGCCAGTGGCTGCAGCATGGCCAGCGCCGCGCCGACGAGGTGGCGGTGTTGGTGCTCGGCCAAGGCGAGATGGGGCGCTGTGCGGCAACTCGCCTGGCCGCGCAGGGCTACCGCGTCAGCGGCTGGCGGCGCGGTGTCGAGCTGGCGCCATTGCTCGCCAGCCACGAGATCGTCATCAACCTGCTGCCGCTGACGCCGCAGACACGGGGTCTGCTCGACGCTGCCTTCTTCGCGGCGCTGCCACGTGGCGCCAGCCTCGTGAACCTGGGCCGCGGGCCGCACGTGGTGGATGCCGACCTGCTGGCGGCGCTGGACAGCGGCCAGCTCGGCCATGCCGTGCTCGATGTCTTCCACACCGAACCGCTGCCGCCCGAACACCGCTTCTGGGCTCACGAACAGGTGACGCTGCTGCCGCATGTGGCCGCAGCCACCGACCCGCGCAGCGCCAGCGCCGTGGCGGTGGCCAACCTGCGCGCGCTGCGCGACGGCACGCCGCTGCAGCACCTGGTGGAACGCAGTCGCGGTTACTGAGCCGCGGCGCTGCGGCGCAGCCCCAGCGCCTGCCACGCGGCCAGCGCCAGCACGGCCGCCGCCTGCGCGACAAGGTAGGCGATACCCAGCCACGGCAGCGCCATCGTTTCGGCCAGCACCAGGCAGCCCATCGCCCAGGCCGTGTTGCCGCCGATCACCAGCCACAGCAGCGGCCGCCAGACGCTGCGTGCCGCGGCCAGCACCAGCAGCAGCGCGACGTAGGCGACGAGAAAGGCGCCGCTGCCCAGCAGCAGCGGTGCGCCCAGGCCGGTGATCGCCGCGACACTGCCACTGGCCAGCAATTGCAGCAGCGCCGCGGCGCCACTGACGGCGGCGTCGGCACGCAGCGCGGTGACGAGCGTGCGCGACGGAACGATGGAGGCGGCGCTGCCGCGGTGGGCCAGGGTCTGGGTGGTCATCGAGCTCTCCTTGGGTTGGTGAGCACGATGGTGGCCGCGCCGCCGCAGCGCGTCGATGACGTGTCAGGTCATCATGCTTTGCAGACGAAGCTGCCTGCCGCTTCGGCACTGCCGCTGCCGCTGTAACGCGCGACCAGCGGGTAGGGGCACAAGGGCCGCGTGCGCGTGGCCGACCATCCCGCAGGCACCTCGGCGTTGACCCCACCGGTGTTGCCGGTGCCGCGGGCGCTGGCCGTCACCTGTGCCGGTGCGTTGCCGTGTTCGACCCAGTCGACCAGGGCGCTGAGCAGGTCGAACTGGTCGGTGGCCGGGCCACCGCTGCAATGGCCCATGCCGGGCACGAGGAACAGGCGGGCGAAGTCGCTGGCGTCGCCGTTGCGGTCGGCCGCGACACCCTGGTACCAGGCGATGCTGTCGTTGGCCGAGAAGATCGGGTCGCTGACGCCGTGGTAGACGACGATCTTGGCGCCGCGGTCGCGCACCGCGGCCAGTTTCGTCGGCGACGGCGGCGTCGCGAAGCTCATGCCCGACTCGGTGTAGGTCGCGTTGCTGGCGTTGATGCTGGTCACGAGCTGGTCGATGTTCGCCCCCAGCGAAAACGCCGGGCCGTTGAAGCCGGCCACGGCCTGCGGCGGGGTGCCGAAGATGAAGCCGATGGCGCCCGAGTCCAGCGCCACCGGGGCCGTGAACTCCCAGAACGCGATGCCGCCGGCGCCGAGGCCGGCATCGAACGGGAAGCTGGCATAGACCGCCGCGCCGGTGCTGGTGACGGCGCCGCTGAAGATCGGCGCGATCGCCGTCTTCTGCGCCGCGCTGAGGCAGGTGCCGTCGCGGGCGCCGGGGCAGGTGGTCACGTCGTTCGCGAGCGAAAACGCCGCCTGGCAGGCTTTCACGTCCTGCACCAGGCCATCGGTCGCGCCGTCGAGCGCGTCGCACTTGGCCAGCACCGCGGCGGCGACCGTCGCACGTTCGGCGCTGGTGAACGCGGTCGACAGGTCGGCCGGGTTCGTCGCCACCGTGGCGTAGCGCTGGGCGCCGAAGATGTTGGCCACCGCCGCCTTCGGCAGGTTGTAACCCGGCGCGCCGGCGATGTAGCCGTCGTACTGCTCGGGCATGCGCGTGAAGGCGTTGAAGGTGTGGCGGCCGCCGTTGCTGCAGCCACCGAAATACGAGCGGTCGGGCGCCTTGCCGTAGGCGCTGCTGATCACGCTCTTGGCCATCGGCGTCAGCTTGATCGCCGCCTGGTAGCCGTAGTCCAGCCGCGCTTGCGGGTCGATGCCGAAGAAGGGGCCCAGCGCAGCGGCATGGCCGGCGTCCGAGCTGAGTACGGCAAACCCCTGGTGCAGCGCGTGGGTCAGCGGGCCGCCGCCGAAGCTGCCGGTGGCGGTGACGACGCTGCCGTCGATGCCGCCGTTGCCCTGGTGGAAGAAGCGGCCGTTCCAGGCCAGCGGCAGCCGCATTTCGAAGCCGATGGCGTAGGTGTTGCCGTCGACGGCGCTGACACGTTCATGCATCTTGCCGCTGACCAGGCAATGTGCAGGCACCGGCTGGCCGCCGACAAGCAGCGTGCCGGCGGCGACATCGGTGGTGGCGCTGATGGTGGTGTTGGCCAGCGTGCCAAGCTTGGCGGCCAGCGCGGCGCAGGTGCCGGTGAAGGCGGCCGGCTGGGCGGCGGCGAGCTGCGGCACCGGCACCGCGTCGTCGTCGTCGCCGCAGCCGGCCAGCAGCGCCAGCGTGGCGAGGGCCGAGGCCGAGTAAAGGGTTCTCATGGGGGAGGGTCTCCGTGGCGGGTTTCGTTGGGTGGAACTCACTAGATAGTTAAGTTACTTAATTAATCGCGAATCCGCACGGGGGGAATCCCGTGTTGCGCTTGTCGGACAATCCGCCCCCATGCCCCATCGCAAAGTGCTCGACGAGACCCCGGCCGGGCATCTGGCCGAGACCGGTTTGCACGGCATCCTGGGTTACCAGCTGGCGCAGGCGCGGCTGGCCACCGACGAGGTCTTCCTGCAATGCGCCGGCCGCCGCTTCGAGCTGCGGCCGGTGGAGTTCACGATCCTGGCCCTGCTGGGCCACAACCCCGGTGTCAGCGCGCGCCAGCTGGCGCGCGCGCTGGCGGTGACGCCGCCGAACCTGACGACCTGGCTCGAACAGCTCGAACGGCGCGGCCTGATCGCGCGGGTGCGCAGCGAATCCGACCGGCGCACGCAGCCGGTGATGCTGACCGCCGCCGGCGCGACGCTGGCGCGCGAGGCGGCGCAGGAAATCCTGGTTGGCGAAGCGACAACGCTGGACAACCTGAGCGCCGCCGAGCGCGCGCTGCTGCTCGAACTGCTGCACAAGGTGGCGGCGCGCCGGCCGCGCTGAAAGCCCGGGTGAAAGCGCGCTCGAAAGTCCGCGCCGTCAGGCGTGCAGCGCGAGCGTCGCCGCCGCGCCGCGGCCGCTGGCGGCTTGCAGCAGCATCAGCACGAGCTGCTTGAGTGCCGCCCAGGGGTCGCCGGGCCAGTCGGCATGGCGCAGCCCCTTGACGATGCCGTCGCAGATGCTGGCCGCTTCCAGCAGGTGCTGCAGCTGGTGGCCGGCGAGTTGCGGCGCGGCACGTTCGTAGAGTTTTTCCTTCAGCCCCCAGACCCGCGCTTCGCGCAGCGCCAGCGGCAGCGGCTTGCCGTCGTCGAGTGCGGCGCGCACCCGCGACAACGCGCGGATGTCTTCGCTGAGTGTCCAGTGCACCAGCACAGCGGCTTCGCCGCTGGCCTGCAGGCCGTCGAGCATGCGCAGCGCCCGCGCCACCTGGCCGCCGAGGATGGCTTCGCCGAGCTTGAAGACATCGAAGCGCGCCACGTCCAGCACCGCGGCCTCGACCTGCTCGAAGCCGAGTTCGCCCTGCGGGTACAGCAGCGCGAGTTTCTGCAGTTCCTGGTGCGCCGCGAGCAGGTTGCCTTCGACGCGGTCGGCAAAAAATGCCAGCGTGCGCTGGCCCGCTTCACCGCTGGGCACACGCTGGCCCTGGCGCGACAGCCGCTGCGCGATCCACGCCGGCAACGCCTTGCGCTCGATCGGCTCGACACGCACCGTGGCGCCGGCGTTGTCGAGCGCCGTGAACCAGGCCGCCTTCTGCTGCTGGAAGTCGAGTCTGGGCAGTTGCACCAGCGTCAGCACGTCGTCGCTGAGCGTTTCGCAATAACGCTGCAATGCATCCGAGCCGTCCTTGCCGGGTTTGCCGGAAGGGATGCGGATTTCGATCAGCTGGCGGTCGGCAAACAGGCTCATCGCCTGCGCTGCGCCGAGCACGCCGCTCCAGTCGAAGTGGTTGCCGCTGACACTGAAGACCTTGCGTTCGCTGTAGCCGGCGGCACGTGCTGCGTTGCGGATGGCGTCGCCGGCTTCCTGCGCCAGCAGCGGTTCGTCGCCGTGCACGGTGTACAGCGGCCGCAGGCCTTTCGGACTCGCGAGCGTGGCTTCTAGCTGATCGGCGCGGATCTGCATGGTTACAAGGCGATGGCCGACAGGCGCCGCATCACCTGCATCACGACGTCGCTCTGCATCTCGCGGTAGAGCTCGGCCTCTTCCTGTTCCTTGGCCAGTGCCGCGGCTTCGCTGTAGCTCATGTCGCGCGACAGCAGCAGCGCGACCGGGGCGATGAGTTCACGGCCGCCGGGCGTGTGGGCGCGGAAGTCGAACTTCACGCGCAGCTGGAATTCACGCACCTGGGCCGCGGCGGTGGAGGCGACGACGCTCTTCTCGCGCTGGTCGGCGCTGGCCTGCAGCACCACTTCGGCCAGCATCGGGTTGTCGACCACCAGCACGCTGGCCGCCAGCGTGCGGCGCAGTTCGTCGGCCAGCGGCGAACGTGGCGCAAAACCCGCCAGCGCGATGCTGCGAAACGCCAGCGCCGGCGCACGGCGCTGCTGGAAGCCGCAGCCCGCCAGCACCAGGGCGGCGCCGGTCAGCAGCAACGAGCGGCGTTCAGACAACCACATTCACCAGCCGACCGGGCACGATGACGACCTTCTTCGCCGGCTTGCCCTCGGCGAACCTCGTGAACTCGGGTGTCGCCAGCGCCGCGGCTTCGATCACCGCCCGGTCGGCATCGGCCGGCACGCGGATGGCACCACGCAGCTTGCCGCCGATCTGCAGCACGAGTTCGATTTCGGCCTGCACCAGCGCCGCGTCGTCCACCTGCGGCCAGGGGGCGTCGATCAGCGTGCCGAAGCTGATGGCGTAGCCGAGTGTGTCCCACAGGCCGTGGGCAATGTGCGGCGCCGCCGGGTACAGCGTGCGCAGCAGGATGCCCATGCCTTCGCGCAGCGTCGCATCGTCGGCCGCTGCGGCGCCATCGTCCAGCGCGTTCAGCAGCTTCATCGCGCCGCTGACCACGGTGTTGTATTGCAGCCGGTCGTAGTCGTGTGTCACCTGCTTGAGCAGCGTGTGGATCTCGAAGCGCAGCGGGTTCGTGCCACTCGGCGCGGCGTGGTGCGTCTGCAGCCGCGGCGCGTGTTTGACGCCGAAGTTCCAGAGCCGGCGCAGGAAGCGGAACACCCCTTCGGCGCCGGAATCGGACCAGGCCGCGCTCTGGTCGGGCGGGCCGGCGAACATCGTGAAGACACGTGCTGTATCGGCACCGAACTTGGCGATGATGTCGCGCGGCTCAACGACGTTGTTCTTGCTCTTGGACATCTTCTCGATGCCGCCCAGCAACACGGGTGCACCGTCGCTCTTGGCCGTGGCGCCGACGGGTTGGCCGCGTTCGTCGTAGCGCACCTCAACCTCGCTCGGGTAGAACCACTTCTTCTTGCCCGAGTCTTCTTCGCGGTAGAACGACTCGTTGAGCAGCATGCCCTGCGTGAACAGGTTGCGGAACGGTTCGCTGTACGTCACCAGGCCGAGATCGCGCATCGCCTTGGTCCAGAAACGTGCATACAGCAGGTGCAGCACCGCGTGTTCGATGCCGCCGATGTACTGGTCCATCGGCATCCAGTATTCGTTGCGTGCATCGACCATCGCGTCGTCGCTGTCCGGGCAGCAATAACGCATGTAGTACCAGCTCGAATCGACGAAGGTGTCCATCGTGTCGGTTTCGCGCCGTGCCGGCTTGCCGCATTGCGGGCAGGCGACGTTCAGGAACGAAGCACACTTGTTCAGCGGGTTGCCGCTGCCGTCGGGCACCAGGTCTTCGGGCAGCAGGACCGGCAGGTCCTTCTCGGGCACCGGCACCGAACCGCAATCGGCGCAATGGATGATCGGGATCGGCGTGCCCCAGTAGCGCTGGCGGCTGATGCCCCAGTCGCGCAGCCGCCAGGTCGTCTTCTTCTCGCCCAGGCCCTTGGCGTGCAGGGCGGCAGCAATCGCATCCACCGCCTGTTTGTACGGCAGGCCGCTGTAGTTGCCCGAGTTGATGGTGACACCACGCAGCTTGTCGCCGTACCAGTCCTGCCAGTGGTCGTAGCTGAAGTGTTCGCCGTCGACATGCACCACCTGCAGCATGTCGATGCCGTACTTCTTGGCGAAAGCGAAGTCGCGTTCGTCGTGCGCCGGCACGCCCATCACGGCGCCGTCGCCATAGGTGATGAGCACGTAGTTGCCGACCCACACCGGCACCTGGGTGCGGGTGAGCGGGTGGGTCACGAAGAGCCCGGTGGGCCGGCCTTCCTTGTCGCGCAGCGCGAGCTCGGCTTCGGTGGTGCCGCCCTTCTTGCAGTCTTCGATGAAAGCGGCGAGCGCCGGGTTCGTTTTCGCGGCGAAAGTGGCCAGCGGATGTTCGGGCGCGACGGCGCAGAAGGTGACGCCCTTGATGGTGTCGGCACGTGTCGTGAACACGTACATGCGGCCGTCTTGAATGAGCGCGCCGGTCTCGTCGCGGATCTGGTGCGGGAAGGCGAAGCGCACACCTTCGCTCTTGCCGATCCAGTGTTCCTGCATCAGCCGCACCCGTTCGGGCCAGCCTTCCAGGTAATGTGGCGCGGTGCTGTCGTTGACGCCCGCCAGCAGCTCGTCGGCGTACTGGGTGATCGCGAAGTAATAACCCGGGATCTCGCGTTTTTCGACAATGGCGCCGCTGCGCCAGCCGCGGCCGTCGACCACCTGTTCGTTGGCCAGCACGGTCTGGTCGACCGGGTCCCAGTTGACGATCTGGGTCTTCTTGTAGGCGATGCCTTTTTCCAGCAGCTTCAGGAAGAACCACTGGTTCCACTTGTAGTAGCCGGGGTCGCAGGTCGCGACCTCACGCTGCCAGTCGTAGGCCAGGCCCAGCGGCTGCATCTGCGCCTTCATGTCGGCGATGTTCTGGCGCGTCCACTCCGCCGGTGGCACGTTGTTGTCCATCGCCGCGTTTTCCGCCGGCAGGCCGAAGGCGTCCCAGCCCATCGGCATCAACACGTTCATGCCCTTCATGCGCAGGTAACGCGCCATCATGTCGTTGATGGTGTAGTTGCGCACATGGCCCATGTGCAGCTTGCCGCTGGGGTAAGGCAGCATCGAACAGGCGTAGAACTTGGGCCGGTTCGGGTTCTCGACGACGCGGAACGCGTTCGTGGCCGCCCAATGCGCCTGGGCGGCGGCTTCGACTTCGGCGGGGGCGTACTTTTCGTTCATCCCCGGGATTGTAGGGAGCTACTTCGAGCCCGCCTCCGTCACGAAGCCGATGCGCGTGAGCCCGGCCTCCTGCACCAGCCCGATCAGCTCGGCGACACGGCCATAAGCCACCGCCTTGTCGGCGCGCAGCTGCACCTCGGTGCCGGGGTCGCGCGCCGCGGCGGCGCGCACACGTTCGAGCAGCTGTTGCGGCGACACCTTCTCGTCGCCGACAAACAGCTCGCCCTCGGCGTTCACCGCCAGCGCCACGGTGCTCGCCGCGTCGCTCGGGCGCGCACCTTCGGTCTGCGGCAGGTCGAGCTTGAGGCTGCTGGTCATCAGCGGCGCGGTGATGATGAAGATCACCAGCAGCACCAGCATCACGTCGATCAGCGGCGTCATGTTGATGTCGCTCATCGGTTCGGCGCCGGGGCGGCGTTCGAGGCGGCCGAAGGCCATCCTAGGAACTCCGCCGCGCATGGCGCGACGCACTTACGGCTGTGTCGGACGGCTGCTTGCGGCCCTTTGCGGCCGTTGGGGTGGTGGCGATCGCGTGCGCTTGGGGTGCCCTGTTGCGCTCATGTCCCCCGCCCCAGCTTGCTGCGCAAGCTGGGGCTCCTCCTTTACTTCGCTCCACAGGGCACCCCAATCGCCCGCTCAGGCACCACTGGAGGCGCGCGTAGGACAGGCGCGCCACGGGGGTGGCAGGCCGAGGACGTTGGGTACCGGGCGCAGCGAAGTAAAGGAGGAGGCCCGGCTTGCGCAGCAAGCCGGGCCGGGGGACATGAGCGGAGCCCGGTACCCAGCGGCCTCGGCCCGCTACGACATGTCGAACGAATGTCCGCAACGGGCCGGATGCTGACGCTGGCGTGGCGGAGTTCAATTCACCCCTTCAACACCTTGCGCACCACCGCAGCGACGTTCTCTGCCGTCAGGTGGAACAGCTTGAACAGCGCCGGCGCCGGCGCGCTTTCGCCGTAGCGGTCGAGGCCGACGACGGCGGCGCAGCCGTATTTCCACCAGCCGTCGGTGACGCCGGCTTCGACCGCGATACGCGGCAGTTTGCTCGGCAGCACGCTCTTCTTGTAGGCCACCGGCTGGCGGTCGAAGACGCTGGTGCTGGGCATGCTGACCACGCGCACGGCGATCTTGCGTTTGGCGAGTTCGGCTTGCGCGTGCAGCGCCAGCTGCACCTCGCTGCCGCTGGCGATGATCACCGCCTGCGGCTTCTTCTTCAGCCCCACCTCGGCCGGCTCGGCCAGCACGTAGCCGCCCCTGCTGATCTCGTCGAGGCTGGCCTTCGGTGCATACGGCAGGTTCTGCCGGCTCAGCAGCAGCGCGCTCGGGCGTGTGTTGTTGGCCAGCGCCATGGTCCAGGCGACCGCGGTTTCAGCGGTGTCGCCCGGGCGCCAGACATCCAGGTTCGGAATCAGCCGCAGGCTCGCCGCATGTTCCACGCTCTGGTGCGTGGGGCCGTCTTCACCGAGGCCGATGCTGTCGTGCGTGAAGACGTGGATGACACGCCGCCGCATCAGCGCCGCCATGCGGATGGCGTTGCGGCTGTAGTCGCTGAACGTGAGGAAGGTGCCGCCGTACGGGATGAAGCCGCCGTGCAAGGCGATGCCGTTCATGATGGCGGCCATGCCGAATTCACGCACGCCGTAGTTGATGTGGCGGCCCGGCTTGCCGTCGTCGCTGACCTTCGGAACACCGGCATCGTCGAAGCGCAGCGGCGGCGTGCTGCTGGTGTTGGTGAGGTTGCTGCCGGTCAGGTCGGCCGAACCGCCCAGCATTTCCGGCAAGGCCTTGGTGAAGACCTCCAGCGTGATCTGGCTCGCCTTGCGGCTGGCCACCGTCTCGGCCTTGGTGTGCGCGGCGATCACCGCATCCACGGCGGTCTGCGCAAAGCCCGCCGGCAGCTCGCCCTTCATGCGGCGCACGAATTCGGCGGCGAGTTCGGGGAAGGCGGCCTTGTAGCTGGCGAAGCCGGTGCGCCACTGCGCCTCGGCTTCGTCGCCGGCGCGCTTGGCGTCCCAGGCGCTGTAGGCCTCTTCGGGCACGACGAAGGGCTCGTGGCTCCAGGCCAGTGCTTCACGCGTCAGCTTGATCTCTTCGGCACCCAGCGCTTCGCCATGCGCCTTCGCCGTGCCGCCGCGGTTGGGCGAACCCTTGCCGATGGTGGTCTTGCAGATGATCATCGTCGGCGCCGTGGCGGCGGCCTTGGCCTGCACGATGGCAGCGTCGACCGCCGCAACATCGTGGCCGTCGATCGGGCCGATGACGTTCCAGCCGTAGCTGGCAAAACGCTGGCCGACGTTGTCGACGAACCAGGGCGTGACCTTGCCGTCGATGCTGATGCCGTTGTCGTCGTACAGCGCCACCAGCTTGTTCAGCTTCCAGGCGCCGGCCAGCGCGCAGGCTTCGTGGCTGATGCCTTCCATCAGGCAGCCGTCGCCGAGGAAGGCGTAGGTGTGGTGGTCGACCACGTTGTGCCCGGGGCGGTTGAATTCGGCGGCCAGCAGCTTCTCGGCCAGCGCCATGCCGACGGCATTGCTCAGGCCCTGGCCGAGCGGGCCGGTGGTGGTTTCGACGCCGGGCGTGAGGTCGACTTCGGGGTGGCCGGGGGTCAGGCTGTGCAGCTGGCGGAAGTTGCGCAGCTCGCTCATCGCGAGGTCGTAGCCGGTCAGGTGCAGCAGCGCATACAGCAACATCGAGCCATGGCCGTTGCTCAGCACAAAACGGTCGCGGTCGGCCCAATGCGGGTTCAGCGGGTTGTGCTTGAGGTGCCGGCCCCACAGCGCCACAGCGATCTCGGCCATGCCCATCGGTGCACCGGGGTGGCCGGAGTTGGCTTGCTGCACGGCGTCCATCGCCAGCGCGCGGATCGTGTTGGCCATCAAGGAAGTGTCGGGGGCGGATTTCGGCATGGGGGGCGTCGTGCAAGGTCGGCGAAGGCGGGAACCCGCGATTCTAGGAGCCCCGACGCGGCCCGGCGCTGCGACAATCGCGACGATGTCGCCGCGCACTGCTGCGACGGCGCGCAGCGCCCGCGCGGCCAACGTCTGAAACATGCAAGGCCTGCACCTCACCGCCGATCTGCACGACTGCCCGCTGCCCGGCGCCGCCTTCACCGACCCCGACACCCTGCGCCGCCACTGCCTGCGGGCGGTGGCCGATGCCGGCCTGCTGGCGGTGGGCGAACTCTTCCACCGCTTCCCGGCGCCCGGCGGCGTCACCGGGGTGGTGCTGCTGGCCGAGTCGCACCTGGCGGTGCACACCTGGCCCGAGCTGCGGGCGGTGACGCTGGACGTCTACGTGTGCAACCTGCACGCCGACAACAGCGCCCGCGCCGAGGCCTTGCTGGCGGCGCTGGAAACGCTGTTTGCACCTGGGCGCGTGCAACGGCAGCGGCTGCAGCGCGGCGGCGCTTGACCTGGCGCAAGGCGCGCCGCGGTGCGCGGGGTCACGCTCGGGGCTCGCAAGAACGAAGGCCTGACGATGCGCCACCTCACACTGGACGTGATCCACGAAGAACACCAGGCGCTGGCGGCGATGCTGCGCTCGCTGCTGATGCTGCTGACCCATGCCCGCCACGCCGGCACGGCGCCCGACTTTTCGGTGCTGCGCGCGATGCTGTTCTACGTCGACGAATTCCCCGAGCGCCTGCACCACACGAAGGAAAGCCAGCTGCTGTTTCCGTTGCTGCGCCAGCGTGCGCCCGAACTCGGACCGGTGCTCGACCGGCTGGACGCCGAACACAGCCGCGGCGAAGCGGCGATCCGCGAGCTCGAACACACGCTGCTGGCCTACGAGGTGATGGGCGATTCGCGCCGTGCCGCGTTCCAGGCCGCGGCCGAACGTTATGTCGGCTTCTACCTCGAACACATGGCGCTCGAAGAGGCCGAGTTGCTGCCGGCCGCGCGCCGTGTCTTCAGCGCCGACGACTGGGTCGCGCTCGACGCCGCGTTCGCCAGCAACCGCGACCCGCTGGCGGGCCACGAGGCGCCGGCCGACTACCAGCCGCTGTTCAGCAAGATCGTGATGCGGGCGCCGGCGCCTGTCGGCCTCGGGCCGGCACTGTAGCCACGCCGAGCACGCTGCCGCGCCTCTACACTGCGGCGCGATGAGCGCCCGAGCCCTGATCCTTGCCGCCGGCCGCGGCGAGCGCATGCGTCCGCTGACCGACGCGACACCGAAACCGCTGCTGCCGCTGCGCGGCCGGCCGATGATCGAATGGCACCTGCTGGCGCTGGCACGCGCCGGTGTGCGCGAGGTCGTGATCAACACCGCCTGGCTCGAAAACCAGTTCCCGGCCGCCTTGGGCGACGGTAGCCGCTGGGGCCTGCGGATCCGCTATTCGATGGAAGGCCGCGACCATGGCGGCGCGCTGGAAACGGCAGGCGGCATCGCCACCGCGCTGCACTGGCTGGCGCCGCACGGGAGCGAATCGTTCTGGCTCGTCTCGGGCGACATCGTCGCGCCTGACTTCGCCTTCGCCGATGCCTCGCGGCAAGCCTTCGACGCCGGCGGCGCGCTCGGCCACCTCTGGCTGGTGCCGAACCCGCCGTTCAACACCCGCGGCGACTTCGCGCTGGGCAGCGAAGGCCTGCTGTCGCGCGAAGGCGAGCGCACCTGGACCTACGCCAACCTGGCCTTGCTGCGGCCGGCGCTGGTGGCCGGCGTGGCGCCGGGCCAGCGTGCGGCGCTCGGGCCGCTGCTGTTCGACGCCGCCACGGCCGGCCGGCTGACGGGCGCGCCCTGGGCCGGCGAGTGGCACAACGTCGGCACGCCGGCGCAGCTGGAACAGCTCAATCGGCCAGCGGCAACGTGATCGCGTCGATGCGCGCCAGCACCTCGGGCGTCAGCTTCTCCAGCACCTGCAGCGCGCCCAGGTTGGCCTGCAGCTGCGACAGCTTCGAAGCCCCGGTGATGACGCTGCTGACACGCGGGTTCTTCGCCACCCAGGCGATCGCCAGCTGCGCCGGTGTGCCGCCGAGTTCGGCTGCGATCGGCGCCAGCTGCGCCACCGCGGCGTTTTTCGCCGGGTCGAGCAGGCCGTCGCGCAGATAGGCCATGGTCTCCAGCGCGCCGCGGCTGCCCTCGGGCACACCGCCTGCGTACTTGCCGGTCAGCAGGCCCGAAGCCAGCGGGCTCCAGGTGGTGAGGCCCAGGCCCGTGTCTTCGTAGAGCCGCGCGTAGTCGTTCTCGACCCGCTGGCGGTGGAACAGGTGGTACTGCGGCTGCTCCATCACCGGCTTGTGCCAGCCGTTGCGGTCGGCGATGTGCCAGGCGGCATGGATGTCCGAAGCGCTCCACTCGCTGGTGCCCCAGTACAGCGCCTTGCCCTGGCCGATGATGTCGCTCATCGCACGCACGGTTTCTTCCAGCGGCGTGTGCGGGTCGGGGCGGTGGCAGTAGATGAGGTCGATGAAGTCGAGGCCGAAGCGCTGCAGCGAACCGTCGATCGCCTGCAACAGGTATTTGCGGTTCAGCGTGTCCTTGCGGTTCACCGCGTCGCCGGCACGGTCCAGGCCCCAGAAGAATTTGGTCGAGACGACGTAGTTCAGCCGCGGCCAGCCCAATGCCTTCAGCGCTGCGCCCATCACCTCTTCGCTGCGGCCGCCGGCATAGACCTCGGCGTTGTCGAAGAAGTTGACGCCGGCATCGAACGCCGCGGCCAGCATCTCGCGCGCCGCGCCGGTGTCGACCTGGTTGTGGTACGTGACCCAGGAGCCGAGCGAGAGCACGCTGATACGCAGGCCGGAACGGCCGAGACGGCGGTAGTGCATGGTGGTGGGCAGCTGCGGAGAAGCCGGTGAGCCTACAGGAACAGGCCGGCCGCTTCAGGCGAAGACCGCCGCCACCCGCAGCCAAGACCAGTAGGCGGCGAGCGAACCGATGCCGTAGAGCGCGGCGGTGCGGGCCGCCATCAGCGTCTCTGCCCCCGCCCCGGCCGGCGCCCGCGCCCGCAAGCCCGAGGCCGCACGCCACAGCGCCCAGGCCGCTGCCACGGTGCACAGTTGGCCGATCTCGACGCCGACGTTGAAGGTCAGCAAAGCCGGCAGCAGGTGGTTCTGCGGCAGGCCGATCTCTTTCAGCGCACCGGCGAAACCCAGGCCGTGCACCAGGCCGAAGAGAAAGGCCACCAGCGCCGGCCAGCGCCGCGCCAGCGTCTGCCGCTGCTGCAGCGCCTCGACGGCGACGAGCACGATCGACAACGCGATCGTCGCTTCCACCGGCGGCGGCCGCAGCGTCAACCAGCCCAGCGCGCTGCTGGCCAGCGTCAGGCTGTGCGCGACGGTGAAGGCGGTGATGGTCCAGACGAGTCGCTTGTTGAAGCCCACCAGGAACAGCAGCGCCACCACGAACAGCAGATGGTCGATACCGCCGAGGATGTGTTCGACCCCAAGCACGGTGTAGGCCGATGCGATCTCGCCGAGCTCACGCGGATCGTCTGCGGCGCCGTACAGCTGCACCTGCGGCTGGCCGGCGGTGATCGTGTAGACGCGGGTCTGGCCGTCGCGCCAGAACACCTTCACGAGCGCGGCCGAATAGTCCTTGCCGACACCGTCGATCGCCAGCGTGCCGCGCAGGCCCGCCTCGCCGCAGCGCAGCAGGCCGGCGTCGGCCTGGCAGGCCGCGGGCCAGCGGGGGGTCAGCACCTCGGCGGGCGCGCGTTTTTCGCTGGCCGTCCACTGCCACAGAAATTCGCCGCGCGACATCTCGCGCACCTGCATCTCGGCCATGCTCATCTCGTGCGCACCGGCCGCTGCGGCCAGCAGCGCCAGCGTTGCAAGCAGCAGGGTCTGCAGCAGGCGCGTCATGGCGCGGCGGCCTCAAAGCGCACGTCGTACTTGGCGGCCAGCGTGCGCACCGCGGCGCTGCGCTGCGCGGCCATCGTGGCGTCGGTCCAGTCCTGCAGCACCACGCCGCGCAGCGCTTCGAAGGCCGCGGGCCGCGCGGCGACGACGGCGTCCAGCCGCATCGCGCGCCAGCCCTCGCGGGTGGGCAGCGCACGCCATTCGCCGCTGGGCACGGCTTCGAGCGCCTTGGCGAACTCGGCGCCGTAGCTCTGCACCAGGTTGGCATGCGGCCGGCCCTTGAAGACACGCAGCCCGGCACGCGCGTCGCCGGGTGTGCCGCTGTTCAAGGCGTCGACAAAGCTGCGCACCGCGGCTTCGGATGAGCCCGACAGCACCGCTTCCTGGAAGTCGTAACGCGGCGGCTCGTCGTACTTCGCGCGGTTGGTTTCGAACCACTGGCGCAGCAGTTGGTCGTCGAACGGCGGCAGCTTGACGTTGGCGTCGACGACGCTCAGCGCCTTGAAGATCACGCGCTCGCGGATCGCCGAGTCGCCTTTGTCGACCTGCAGCGCCAGGCCTTCGCGGTACAGCACTTCGTTGTCGAGCCAGACACGGCGCAGCGCCGCAAGTTCGTCGGCATCGGGCGCACGGCCGCGTGCGGCCTGGAAGACCTGCCGCGCTTCCTTGTCGACCGCGGCGCCGACGACGATGCTGTGCGGGTCGTCGGCGCGGCCCAGCAGCAGGTGGTCGGCGCCGAACAGCAGGCCGCCGAGCAGCAGGAAGTGCAGCAGCGGCTCGCGCAGCCAGCGCGGCCAGGCCATGGTGGAGCGGCTGCGGCCGGGCGCCGGTGCCGTTGCTGTCGGTAGCGATGTGGCCATGGAAACGTTCAATCTGGACAAGTGGAAAAGGCGCCGCGCGAAACCGCGCGGCGCCTGGCTTGCGAAGAGCCTGTACCGGCTTTACTTGACGCCGGCAACCACCGCCGCGCCCGTGACCTGGACGTAGATCGGGTTGCTGTAGAACCAGAGGTCGGACCAGGCTGCCACGTCGTTGGCCACCATCTTCTGGCCGGCCACCACCGGCAGGTGGCTGGGGCAGCCGTCGATGGCGGTACCGGTGTAGACGACGCCGGTGGCCGGCACGTTGGCACCGACCGTGGTGCACGCGATCTTCAGCTTCGTCGTGTCGGCGGCGTTGGTGTACACGTCCGACAGCGGGTTGCCGCCGGCGTCGGTTTCGAAGGGCACGGCCGCCGGCAGGTTGCTGCCGCGCAGGCGCACGTACTGCGATGCCGACACCGCGGGAATGCGGTAGCTCATCTTCAGGAACGGCGTGTTGTCGACACCCGAGATCACCGTGGCCCACGGCGTGCTGCCGCTGCCGTTGAAGGTCTTGAGCACCGTGGCCGTGGTGTTCTTCGCCGCCGCCGGCACCCCCGAGAGATCGGCCGTCGTGCCGTCGGCCTTCAGCCAGCTGGTATTGCGTGGCCACTCACCGGCGTAGTCGGCAGCGCCCGGCGTCTTGAAGCCGCTGACGATGCCGCGCACGAGGTCGATGTGGTCGAGCACCGGCGCGTTCAGCGGCTGGTTCAGGCCGATTTGCAGCAGCGACGGGTTCGGGAAGGTGTACGGCGAGTAGTTCGTGCCTTCGGGGTCGCGCACGACGACAGCGACCACGATCTCGGCACCCGGGCGCACCACGAGCTTCTCGCCCATCGTCGCGCAGCCGGTGCTGTCGATGTCGGTGTTGTTCGTTGCCGCCTTCACCGCCAGCGCTTCGACCGCCGCGTTGCTGCGTGCCCCCGGGCCGGCGTACGAGGCGCAGGCGATGAACGCGAGGCGGTCGATGATCTGGCCGCTGGACGCGAAGTTGTTACCGCTGCGCAGGCCGTCGACGATGTTTTGCGGACGCAGCTTGTCGCTGCCGTTGCGCACCATCGTGTAGTTGCGCTGGTATTCGCCGGGGTAGAAGTCCTGCGTCGAACGGCGGTCGTCGGGGCCGAAGCTGCCGCGGTTGTGCCAGTCGGAGCTGGCGAAGAACCAGAAGTTGCGGCCTTCGCCGAGCAGCGCGTCCCAGACGCCGCCGACCACTGCGCCGTAGACGCCGGTGCCGCCGTAGGTGGTGCCGCCGACCGAGTCGGTCAGGACGCCGCCGATGTTGTTGCGCAGCGGCTTGTACTCGCCGCGGTCGGACGACGCGCCGTGGCCCGGCTGCGTCTCCATGCCGAAGGCAACCCCCGGGGCGGTGTTGTTGAAGTTGCGCAGGTGCTCGATATTGAAGCCGTTGTTGCCGTCGGGGTTGAACGGGCCGGCACGTTCCAGGTGGGCCGGCACGTAGTAGCTGCCGCTGGGGTGTTTCTCGACCATCCACTTCAGCGCTTCCAGCGTCTTGTTGTGGCCCTTCGTGCCGTTGCCGGTGCCGCTGGCCGGCATCAGCTTCTGCGCGGTGGCGCTCCAGCTGGTGTCGGCGGCGTTCAGGCTGCCGGCGACCGCGCAGTTCCAGTTGTTGCCGATGGCCGAGCCGGTGGTGTTGCCGCGGCTGGTGTCGGTGTCGCCGCGGTCGAAGCAGTACGACCATTGCGCCAGCGCGGTGGCGTTGCCCAGCGGCGTGTAGCCGGGGCTGCTGGGCAACGAGGTGTTGTCCAGCGCCACCGGCAGCTGGCCGGTGATGACCGACATCGACGTGTGCTCGTGGCCGGCGACGACCGACTCCAGACCCAGGAAGACCGGCAGGTTCTTCGCCGCAGCCAGGTACTCCATCACCGGGTACTGGAACTCCTGCAGCGACTGCCAGCGCCACATGTTGCCGCTGCCGCCGACGCCGCCGTTCAGGCCCTTGATGTTGGCCGCGCCGATGCTGGCGGCCCAGGTGGTGGTGGGGCCGCTGCCGGCGACGAAGGGGTAGGCGGGTGTGTTCAGCGTCGCGTCTTCCACCAGCGTGCAGTTGCGGTTGCCGCTGCCACCGTGGCCGGCTTGCACGAACCAGTCCAGACCCCAGGGTGTGTCGGTCTTGTCGGTGACCTTCTTCACCAGCTTCTGCATCGAGATCGAACCGTCGGAGCAGGTGGTGTGGTTGTGGAAGTCGCCCGCCACGTATTTGCCCGGTGTCTTGCCGGCGGCTGCCGCGAGCGTGGGTGCGCCGGCCAGCGTGCTGCTGCCGATGGCCGCGACCGCCGCGAGGGCGATCTGGCTCTTGCTGAAACGGAATGTCATCGCAACTGCTCCTGTGATGTCTGGTTTGAATTGAATGGCTGCCGAGGCGACCTTGCGGGCGAGACCGCCCACCCTCCTCGACCCGACGTTTTGATGCTAGGCAGCTGCGATGACCCCGGCGTGACGGCGCCGGGTCTTCGCTGATCCACTTGCCGTACCGGCCTGGCCCGTCACTTGAAACGGAAGGCCGTGTAGTCGACGCTCAACATGGCGTTGACGACGCCGCCTTGTTCGAACACCAACTTGAGGGGGTAGCTGCGCGCCACTTCCAGCGTTTGCCGCAGGCCCACCAGCCGCAGATGCACGCCGGCTTCGCTGAGCACGGTGGCCTGGCCTGGCAGGATCGGCAGGTCCAGCGCAGCGCCGGCCGGCAGCCCGCCCATCTCGACGCCAGCGGCCACCGGCGTTTCGACATGGACCAGGCGGTCGGCCCGTGTCACCTCGTCGAACGTCATGCAGACCATGGCGAAGCCGGCATCGGTGGCGCTGGCGCGTGTCCACGGATGGAACACCCGCAGCGTCGGCGAAAAGTACTCGCAGGCACGCGCCGTGGGCAGCATGCACCCCAGGCCCAAGGCAACGCCGGCCTGCAGCGCGCCGCGTCGGCGGAAGGCTCGTTTCATCATTCTTTCGGGAACTCCTGGCTGGCGCGCACGGTAGGCCGCGGCGGTGACAGCTTGACGACAGCGGCGGCGGCAACCGCGTGTGTGGTCACAGCCCTGTCGCGGACCGCTGCCAGACTTTTTATGGCCCCCGAACCACCGTGGCGCAGGGCTGCGCCGCGCACAACACATCCACCACCAGGAGTTCTTTCGATGAAGCTGCTTTCCGCTGCCGCCGTGGCCTTGTTCGCCACCGCACCCGCCTTCGCGTCCACCGCCTTCCTGGTCGACTTCGAACAGAACTGGGCCTACGGCGACGCCGTCGACAACACCTACGCCGCCAGCGGCGTGACCTTCACCAACGTGCTCGGCCTGTCCAACGACGCCGACTTCAGTTACTACAGCGGCGCGCCTTCGGTGCTGGGCACGGCCTTCGCGCAACTCGACGGCGTGCTCAACACCGCGGCTTTCATGAACGTGGCCGGCGGTGTCGACAGCGCGCTGTCGTTCTACTACTCGAGCCCGTCCGACGTGGTGGGCGCCGTCAAGGCCTACGCCGGCCTCAACGGCAGCGGCGCCCTGCTCGGCAGCTTCGACCTGACCGCCACCGACGCGGCCTACGGCGTCTGGGCGCCGGTGACGTTTTCGTTCAGCGGCACCGCGCTGTCGTTCGACCTCAGCGGCAGCGCCAACGTCGTCGGCCTCGACAACATCAGCGCCGTGCCCGAAACCGGCACCGCGCTGATGCTGCTGGCCGGTGCCGGCATGCTGCTGGCCACGCGCCGCCGCAAGGGCTGATTCAGGGTAGTTCGCGCAAAGCCAACGCGGCTTCGGGCCGCGCTGGCTGGGCTTGCGCCAGCTCGGTCAGCAGCAGCCGTGCGGCAGCGGCGTCGCTGCGCGCCAGCGCAGCGGCCATGCGCAGCAGCGGGTCGTAGGCCGGGCGGAAGTCGGGGCTGGTGCGCAGCGCGGCGAGCAGCGGCGCACGCACCTGCTGCAACATCTGCTGCACGTCGGCCAGCGGCCGCACGTCGCGGCCGGCGGCGAGGAAGTTGTTGCGCGCCGTGGTGTACGCGGCCAGCCGGCGCAGCCAGGCGGCGTCGGTGCCGGGCGCCATCAGCTCGTCGGGCGCCAGCGACACGGCTTGCAGCAACGAGAACAACCGGTCGCGCGGCAGGTCGTCGGGCGCGTAGGTGACCCGCGGCGCCAGCGCGGCGACGACGGGATGGTCGTCGGTGTTCAGCGCTGCGTCGCCGGCAAAACGCGCCAGTGCCGACGGGCCGGCGATGAAGCTGCCGAACAACGCCCATTCGTCGTCGATGCCGAAACCGGCTTGCAGGCGCAGCGGCGCGGCAGCAAAACGGCCGGCATCGACGCGCCCGACGAGGCCGAGCACCGGCGTCTGCAGGCTGTTGCTGGCGAGCAGCGCGGCGCCACCGGGGTACACCGCGACGAAGGACTTGACGATGCTGCGCAGCGTCGCCAGGTCGAGCTGGTGCAGCGGCAGCCATTGGCAGAACAGGCCGCCGGGCTGGAGCCGTTCGCGCACGGCGCCGAAGTGTTCCACCGTGTAGAGCGAGCCCGAGCCGCTGCGCGCCGGATGAAAATTGTCCGAGACGATCACGTCGTAGTGCTGCGGGCTCGTACGCACGAAGCGGCGCGCGTCGGAGGCGATCACCTTCAGCAGCGACGGCTGGGTGAAGTGCGCCGACGCGGCAATCACCTCGGGCAGCAGCTCCACCGCATCGACCGCTTGCAGCGTGGGGTCGAGCGTGGCCGCGGTGGCGGTGACACCGGTGCCCAGGCCGAGGAACAACGCCCGCTGCGGCGCCGGGTGCAGCAGCAGCGGCAGCCAGGCCTGGCGCGCGTCGGCGAAGCGCGTCGCGCTGCTGCCTTCCTGCTGCCGGTTGTTGATGCGCAGGCGCGAGACGCCGTCGCGGTCTTCGACGACGCTCACCGCGGCCATCACACCTTCGTCGTAGCGCACGATGCGGCCGCCTTCGGGCACGTCGACGAAAACCAGCGGTGGCGCCGCAACGGCGGTGGTCAGCAGCACGGCAGCAGGCGCCAGCACAGCCGGCGTGAACCAGCTGCGCCGCGCCGCCAGCGCCAGATAGCCGGCGGCGACGAGCAGCAGCGCGGCCTTCGCGCCCAGCGCCGGCAACAGCAGCACGCCGAACAGCAGCGGTGCTGCCGTTGCGCCAAATGTGTTGATGCCAAGCGCACGTGCGAAGCCGATGCCCTGTGCAGCAGCGTCGGCGCTGAGGCGGCTGAACAAGGCGCCCATCACCAGCGTCGGCAGACCGAAGGCCACGACCGCGAGCACGGCCTCGGCTGCGATGGCTGCCGCCATTCCTGGGCCCAGCGCCTGCAGCACCCAGGCCTTGACAGAATCACTGGCCCACAGCCCGGCCGTGCCGGCCAGACAGGCCAAGGCCAGCGCGCAAAGCAGACTGTCCGCCTGCCACCGCCGCACGCCCCAGCGCTGCCAGGCCGCGGCGCCGAACGCACTGCCCACGAGGTACACCGCCAGCAGCATCGCGAAGGTGTAGACCGTGTCTTCCGTGACCTGGCTGAGCACACGCACGGCCAGCACTTCGTAGCCGATGCCGAGCAGGCCGGTCAGCGCCAACCGTGCCAGCGCACCGTGCCCGCCTGCGGCCATGGGCGGCGGCGTCGGCAGCACCGGCTGTCTGAAGAGCAGCAAGGCCGCCACCGCGCAGCCCAGGTTGATCACGATGCACAGGCCCGCGGTGCGCAGCAGGCCGAACTGGGGCACGAGCCAGAACGCCGTGGCGAGCACACCGAACACGGCGCCCAGCGTGTTGGCGGCGTACAGCGCGCCGATGCCCCGGCCGCTGTGCCCCCAGTGCCCCGCCACCAGGCGCGCCATCGCGGGCAGCGTCGCGCCCATCGCTGCGGTGGCGGGCAGCAGCAGCAGAAAGCTGCCGCAGAACGCCACGGCCCATTGCCAGGCCGGCGCCGGCTGCACACCGGTGATGCCGAGCAACCAGCCGCTGAACGGCGCCATCGCCAGTGCCAGCACGGCGCTCCACAGCGCAATGACGGCTTCGCAGCCGGCGTACCAGCGCACCGGAACACGGCTGCGCTCGATGCGCCGGCCCAGCACCAGCGCACCCAGCGCGAGGCCGCCGAAGAAGGCCGTCACCACCGCCAGCACGGCGGCTGTTTCATGGCCCAGCCACAGCGCCGACTGCTGCGTCCAGACGATCTGGTAGCCCAGCCCGGCAAAGCCGGACGCCAGCATCAGCAACAACGCTGCGGGCCCGGTCGTCATGCGCTGAACTTGACGCTGTAGCCCCAGGAATCCAGCCGCGTCGGAATGGCGTTGAAGGCCAGCGAGATGCGGCGTTCACCGGGGTTCGGCGGCACGGCGTGCATCAGGTAGCTCGGAAAGAACACCGCATCGCCCGGCTGCGGCGCCGGGCTGACCCACTTGTCGGCGTTGAACGGGCCGTGGACCATGCCGGGATGATCGTTCCTGAAGATGAAGTCGGTGCCGCCGGGCGACTTCATGAACACGGTCTGCGCTTCGGGGTGCGTCGGCGTCAGGTAGACGACGCCCGAGACGAAACTGTTGGCGTGGTTGTGCATCGCCTGGCGGCCGCCGGTGTCGAGCACGTTGACCCACATCTCCTTCAGCGACCAGCCCATGCGTTCGCCGAACAGCAGCGCGCCGAACTCGGCGAGCTTGGGCGTCAGCAACGCCGCCACCTGCACCAGCAGCGGGCTGTCGCCAGGCTGCAGCATCTGCGTGTGCGAGAGCTTGTCCGAAGCGTTGTTGTCGTTCGACGCCAGCGCGCTGAAGTGTTCGACCAGGCCGCGTACCAGCGGCGCGTCCAGCGCCGCTGGTGCCCGCAGAAAGGGAGTGGGAAAGAGCCCGATGACTTCGTCCATCCGGCCGAGCCTGCCAGTGCCGTGCGACGCCGTGATGACAGATCAGGCGGCTGCCAGCGTGCCCAGCGTGAAGGCTTCTTCGAACACCGAATACGCCGCCAGGTCGGCATGGGCGAAACGCACGCGGCCGCGTTGTGCACGCAGCGCCGCCAGCGCCGCGCTGCCGCGCTGGCCCGGCGTGGGCACGGCCATCGCATGGCCGTAACGCATGAGGTCGGCACGCAGCAGTTTCACCCCGAGATCGGGGTGGGTGCCGGCAAGGCTGTCGACGACACGGCCGGCCCAGGCGCGCCAGTCGTCGTTCAGCAAGGCGCCACGTTGCGCCAGCGGCAAGGCCTGGTAGGCCGTCAGCACGACAGGCGCAGGCAACGGGCTCAGGCGCTGGTGGCCGGCGTCGACATAACCCAGGCCGCTGCCGCCGTAGACGACGTTGTCCCAGGACGGCGGCGCGCCGGGGCGGTCGAGCAGCGGCTGCGACAGGTGCAGGTTGGCCACCAGCCAGGGTGCGTGGGTCTGCGTGGCGGCGGCCTGGCGCAAGGCCTCGGGGGGGTTCTGCAGCACACGCGCGGCGACGAACAGCGGCAGTGCGAGCACCACACGCTGCGCCGTCCACTGCTCGGCCTGGGCGCTGGCTTCGTTCCAGGCCAGCACCTGCACGGCATGGCGTCCTTCGTCGACACGCAGCACCGTGCGGCCGGCATGGATGCGCTCGGCGAACGGCGCCGCCAGCCGTGCTGCGAGCCAGGCATTGCCTTCGGGCCAGGTGAACACCGGTTCCCGTTCGGCGCTGTCGTCACCCGCTGCGTGGAAGCCGTGGCGGCTGGCGAAGTAGTGCAGGCCGGCCCAGGCCGAGACGGTGGCGCTGTCGGCGCCGTAGTCGTCGCGGCAGCAGTAGTCGAGGTACCAGCGCAGGCGGGTGTCGTTGAGGCCTTCGCGCGCCAGCCAACTGGCGAAGGTCTGGGCGTCGAGCGTGGCATGGTTCGCCGTCCACGGCGCGCGCGTCGTCGGCATCGCAAAGCCCAGGCGCTGCAGCGCGGCCACCTTGTCTGCAAAACGCCGGTACTGCACCAGCGTCGACGAGTCGGGCTCGGCCGGTGGCAGCAGGCCGTCGGCCCAGGCGCCGTCGATGAACAAGCGCTCCTGCGGGCTGTGGCAGAGATGGCGCTCTTCTGCAACCGTGCGGCCGAGTTCCTGCCGCAGCAGGCCGATCTCGTGCAGCCAGTCGCTGACCTCGTGCGCGTGTGGCCCCGGCAGCGGCAGGTAGTGGGCGCCCAGCGGGCAGGCCTGGCCGGCGAGCACGTGGCCGCGGCTGTTGCCGCCGAAGCGGTCTTCGAGTTCGAGCAGCTGCACGTCGTCGGCACCGGCGCACGCGAACGCACGTGCCGCAGCGAGACCGGCGATGCCGGCACCGACGACCAACACATTGGCGCGGCGTTGTACGGCCGGCGCCGGCAGCTCGCTGCTGCGCAGCCTGTGGCCACGTGCATGCGAAGCACCGACCCAGCCGCCTTCGAGCAACGGCGTCTTCGTGCAGCCGGCCAGCGCCGCAGCAGCGAGCAGCGCACGCCGCTTCATCATTGGTGCACCCGCCCCCATTCCTCTTCGAAGATGTGCACCAGCGTCTGGTTCGACAGACGGTTCGGTTCGGCATCGACACGTGCCATGTCGGGCGGGAACTGCAGCATTGCCGGCAGGCCGTCGACCGTCAGGAAACGCAGCCCCGGCGGCAGCGCCGTCGCAGCGCGGAAAGGCCGCCGGCTCGCGATGATGAAACCCCATTCGCCAAAACTCGGCACATGGGCGTGGTACGGCGTGCTCGTGAAGCCCACCGCATCCAGCGTGGCAGCGACGGTCCAGAAACTGCGGCGTGCAATCAGCGGCGACGTGGTCTGGACCACCGCAAAACCGCCGGCGGCCAGATGCTGGTCGAGCCGCTGGTAGAAGCTGGTCGTGTAGAGCTTGCCCAGCGCAAAATTCGTCGGGTCGGGGAAGTCGACGACGATGACGTCGAACATCTCACCGGCCTGTTCGAGCCAGGTGAAGGCATCGCTGTTGACGATCTTCAGCTTCGGGCTCGACAAGGCGCCGCCGTTCAGCGCCGCCAGCAGCGGCCGGGTGCTGAACAGCGCCGTCATCTGCGGGTCCAGCTCCACCAGCGTCACCTGTTCGACGCTGGGGTGCTTCAGCACTTCGCGCACCGCCATGCCGTCGCCGCCACCCAGCACCAGCACGCGCCTGGGCGCACCGAAGGCGGCCATCGCCGGGTGCACCAGGGCTTCGTGGTAGCGGTACTCGTCGCGTGAATGGAACTGCAGGTTGCCGTTGAGGAACAGCCGCACGCCCGCCGGCCCGGCGGTGACCACCACACGCTGGTAGGCGCTGCTCTCGCGCACGACGATGTTGTCGCCGTAGAAGCGGTCTTCGGCCCAGGTCGTCAGCTGCTCGGCACCGGCCATCGCAGCGGCCAGCACCAGCACCACCGCGCCGCAGGCCAGGGCATGCGCGCGCCAGCGCCGCAGTTCGGCGCGGAACAGCCACAGCGCCCACACCGCCACCGCGGCGTTGAGCAGGCCGAAGAACAGCCCCGTGCGGATCAACCCCAGATGGGGCACGAACAGCAGCGGGAAGGCCAGCGCGACGACGAGCGCGCCGAGGTAGTCGAAGGTCAGCACCTGCGACACCAGTTCCTTCAGCGCATAACGTTCGGCGAAGTGCTGCTTGAGGATGCGCATCACGAGCGGAATCTCGAGCCCGACGAGCACACCGATCAGCCCCACCAGCGCATACAGCAGCGTGCGGAACACGGCCGCGCCGCCGGCCGGCAGGCTGCTGTGCGCAGTGAACAACAGCGCCGGCATCAGGCCACCGACCAGGCCGACGAGCAGTTCGATGCGCAGGAACTGCGCCACCAGTTGGCGGTCGATGAGCCGGCTGCCCCAGGAGCCCAGCCCCATCGCAAAGAGATAACAGCCGATGACGGTGGAGAACTGCAGCACCGAGTCGCCGAGCAGATAACTCGCCAGCGCGCCGGCGGCCAGTTCGTAGACCAGGCCGCAGGCCGCCACGACGAACACCGACACCAGCAACGCCAGCTCGGCCGGTGCGATGCGCGGCGAGGGAAGGTCGGCAGAGGTGGCAGCCATGCTCTGGAGCGTACCCGAGGTCACACGTGCGACAGCCTGCGGCACGCACGCGCCGCACAATCGGCGCCATGGGAACGCTCTACCTCGTGCGCCATGGCCAGGCCAGTTTCGGCGCTGCCGACTACGACCAGCTGAGCGAGCTCGGCGCCCGCCAATGCCATGCGCTCGGACGCTATTTCGCCGAACGCGGCGTGGTGTTCGAAGCCGTGCTGCGTGGCACGCTGCGCCGGCATGCGCAGTCGCTGGCGGCGCTGGGCGAAGGCCACGGCAACGTGCCGGAACCACTGCTCTGGCCGGGCCTGAATGAATACGACGGCGAGGCCCTGGTGCGCGCCGTGCACAGCGACCCGATCGGCAAGGCCGACACACCCGAGGCCTACCGCCACCACTTCAAACTGCTGCGCCAGGGCTTGCTGGCGTGGATGGCCGGCACGTCGCAGCCTGCCGGCATGCCGGCTTATGCCGACTGGGTGGCCGGCATCGTCGGCGCGCTCGACCATGTGCGCAAGACACATACCGGCGACGTGCTCATCGTCAGCAGCGGCGGGCCCATCGCCACCGTGGTGGGCCAGTTGCTGGGCACCTCGGCCGAGACCACGATCGACCTGAACTACCGCATGCGCAACAGCGCCGTCACCGAGCTGACGTTCACGCCGGCGCGGCATCTGCTCGTCACCTACAACCACCTGCCGCATCTGGACCATGCGGAGCGCAGGGATTGGGCGAGCTTCACCTAGCCCGCCGCCGGGCCGCCCCAAGGCGGGCGACTCCCCCTCGGGGGGACGACGCCGCAGGCGTCTAGGGGGCCATTAACCGTGCACCGCGGCTGAGACGATCAGCCCGATCGCGATGCACATCGCGCCCACCACGATAGCGAGCGCGACGTTCTGCTTCTCGACGATCTCTTCCCACAGCTTGTAGGGCGTGAGCTTGTCGACGATGACGAAGCAGACCCAGAACACCAGCACGCCCAACAGCGCGTACAGCAAAGAGCCGAACAGCACGGCCGGCTTCAGCCACTCGATTCCCGTCATCATCTTGAACCTCCTGTCGTCGTCATCACTTGTGTCCACCACCGCCGCTGGACCAGCCGCCGTAGGAGCCGCCGCCCGTGCGCACGCCGCTGCGGCGCTGGCATTGCTGGTACTCGGCGCTGGCGGCGCCGAAGGTGGCGCGTTCGTTGCTGCAGTCGTCGCTGCTGCCGCAGCGTGACAGCAAGATCACCAGCACAACCAGCACGACGAAGATCAGCACCAGCTTGGGCACGCCGCTGCCTTGTGAACCCGGCATCACGTCACGCTGCAGTGCCGCCTGCTGCGGCAGGCCGAAGGCCGAGGCCACGTCCCCAGCGGCCAGCGCTTCGCCGGCCGACCAGGTGACTTCGTTGCCGGTCTGTTCGCGCGACAGCCGCTTCTTCGTCGACAGCCCGGTGCCGGCGTAGTCGCTGACGTGTGCACGCTCTTCGCGTTGCACACGCCAGTAGAACTCGCCCTGCACCCAGGTGACCTTGGCGCCATAAGCCTCGCGCTTGAGGAAGCTGCCGCCCTGCCAGAGCGCGTGCTCGCCTTTGACCTGCGGCACGCCGGTGATCGGCTTGGCCCAGCTCCAGCCGTCTTCGGCATCGACGAGAAAGGCAAAACCCTGGATGCGGTTGTAGAGCAGGTACTCGCGCCAGTAGAACTGTTCGTCGTCCTCGCCGCCCGCCGGCAGCGTGCAACGTTCCTGGTAACCCACCACCTGCCAGGGTTGCGGCGCGCCGCCCAGCGCCAGCGTGCCGGTGCGGCCGAGCGGGATCTGCGGCTCCAGGCCACCGGCACCGCTGTTGTTCTGCGCGTAGTGGGCCAGGTCGGCGCCGGCGCCTTTCGAGATGTCGACGACGGCGCGGCATTGTGGGCAGCTCAGGCTTTGTGTCGTCGCGAGTTTGGGTTCGAGCGACGCGCCGCAGCTCGGGCATTCGATGGCGCGCGAGGCCAAGGTCTTCTCGCTGTCTTCACGCAGCCCCGTCAGCGCCAGTTCGCTCAACGCGACGCTGCGGCCGATGGACCAGGCCACGCGCGCCGGGTCGGCGAAGTCGAGTGTGCCGACCTCGCCCTGGGCGTTGCGCAGGTCAACGACCGTGAACTCGCGGTCCAGCGGCGGTGCTGACGGCAGCTCGCCTTGCGCCGAGATCAGCTTGGCGCTGACGACCGAGGCCACATCCCATGCGGTGCCGCCGACCAGCGTGCGCTGGCCGGCACGCAGCGTGTCCAGCGCCGGCGCTTCGGCCAGCGGCGTGTCGAAGCTTGCAACGTAGGCGCCGTTGTCTTCACTCAGCCACGCACTGCGCCCGTTATCGAACAGTGCATGCCACTCGTTCCAGGTGCCGCCTTCGTAGCCGTACTGCAGCCGACCCACCAGCGTGAAGGCCAGGCCTTGCAGCTTGCCTGCGGCACCCAGCTGCAGCGGCGAATGGTCGTCGAAGAGTTCGGCGACCACGCCGATGCGGCGCAGCGTCTCGCCGTCGCGCAACAGGGTGCTGCGACAAAAACTGCAGACGGCGCTGGCCGACGCGGCCGAGCTGAACTCGACCGGGGCACCGCAGTTCGGGCAGGCAGCGCGCCAGGCGCGCTGCGGTGAGGTTGCCAAGTTAGACGAGCTTCTTCAGCAGTTCCGCCTTCTTGGCCGAGAACTCTTCGTCGGTGAGGATGCCCTTGGCCTTCAGCTCACCCAGCTTCTCCAGCGTTGCCATCACCTCGTCGGGCTTCATGCCCGCCGCAGCGGCCTGGCCCTGCAGGCCCTGGTTCAGCTGCTGGGCCATCACCTGGCCCAGCGCGACCCCAGCGCCCAGTCCCATCGCATCGCCGACGACACCGCCACCACCACCGGCTGCGCCTTCGGCGAACTTCGGGATCGCCTGCGCCGTCTGGTACTGCATGAACTTGCCCATGTCGCCGCCGACCATGCCCATGCCGATCTTTTGATCCAGCACCTTCTGCAGTTCTTCGGGCAGGCTGACGTTCTGCAGCGTCACGCCTTCGAGCGCGAGGCCGATCTTGGCGAATGCCGGCGCGGTGACCTCACGCAGTTGCGTCGCGAACTCGACCTGGTTCGCCGCCAGGTCGAGGAAGGGCACACCGCTGGCAGCCACGGCGTCGCTGATGTGCTGCAGCATCAGGCCGCGCAACTGGCCGTCGAGGTCTTCGACCGTGTAGCGCTCGCGGGTGCCCGAGATCTCGGTGTGGAAGAGCTTGGCGTCGGCAACGCGGTAGGCGTAGTTGCCGAAGGCACGCACGCGCACGGCGCCGAAGTCCTTGTCGCGGATGGTCACCGGCTGGCTCGTGCCCCAGCGGCGGTCGATCTGCTGGCGCGTGCTGAAGAAATACACGTCGCTCTTGAAGGGGCTTTGGAAGAGTTTGTCCCAGTTCTTCAGGTAGGTCAGCACCGGCAGTGTCTGCGTGGTGAGCTTGTGCATGCCGGGGCCGAAGACATCGGCGATCTTGCCTTCGTTGACGAAGACCGCGACCTGGCTTTCGCGCACGGTGAGCGAGCCACCGTATTGGATTTCGTTGCCCGCCATCGGGTAGCGCCAGGCGAGTGTGCCGTCCTGACTTTCGGTCCACTCAAGAATGTCGATGAACTGTTTCTTGATGAAATCCATCAGCGCCATGTCGCAGCTCCCGGTTGTGACGGCAAATAATACGCGGCATGGGCCCCACCACCACGCTCCAGATCGCCGTCGTCGGCGCCGGCCCTGTCGGCCTGGCTTTGGCGCTGCATGCCGCCACGGCCTTGCCGCAGGCGCAGATCACGCTGTTCGACGCCCGCCCGGCAGAGCGTGATGTCGCCGCCGACCCGCGCACGCTGGCCTTGTCGCTGGGCAGCGTGCAGCTGCTTCGGCGCCTCGGTGTGATGGCGCCGGCACAGGCCATCACCGAAGTCCATGTCTCGCAACAGCCGCCATCGTTCGGCGATGCCGAGGTGCGCATCCGCGCTGCCGACGAAGCCGTGCCGCAGCTCGGCGCGGTGCTGAGCTATGGCGCGCTGGTGGCGCCGATGCAGCGCGCCTGGGAAACCGCCGTCGCCGCCGAGCCCGTGCGGCTGCGCTCGCGTTTCGGCACCGCGGTGGCGGCGCTGAAGGACGTGCCGGGTGGTGTCGAAGTCGACGCCGGCATCGCCGAGACCTTCGACCTCGTGGTCGTGGCCGAAGGTGGTGTCTTCAGTGACCAGGTGCGCAAAGCGGTCGTGCACGACTACCGGCAGACCGCCTGGGTCGGCACGGTCAGCATCGAGGGCGGCACACCCGGTCTGGCCATCGAACGTTTCACCCGCCATGGGCCGGCGGCGCTGCTGCCGCTGGGGGGTGAACGCTGGGCGCTGGTCTGGTGTGTGCCGAGCGAAGACGATCCGGTGCGTGATCTCGACGAAACGCAGCGCCTGGCGGTGCTGGCGCAGATCTTCCCGGCCATCGCCGGGCGGCCCGTGGCGTTGTCGCCGCTGAAGGCCTTCCCGCTCGGCCTCAACGCCGAACGCACGCTGGTCGCGGGCCGCACCGTGCGCATCGGCAATGCCGCGCAGACGTTGCACCCTGTGGCCGGCCAGGGCCTGAACCTGGGCCTGCGCGACGCCTACGAACTGGTGGCGGCGCTGCGCTTCAACAACGACGATGTCGCCGATGTCGACGCGGCGCTGCGGCGGGTGGAATGGGCGCGTGCGCCCGACCGCTGGGCGATGATCGCCACCACCGACTTCCTGGCCCGCAGCTTCACCTGGCAGCTGCCCGGCGCGGCGCTGGCGCGCGGCCTCGGGCTGGCGGCGCTGCAGGCGTTGCCGCCGGTGAAGCACTGGCTGGCGCGGCGCATGATGTTCGGCGCGCGATGACCTTCAGCGCTTCGCGCCGGGTCAGCGGCGACAGCTGCGTGGCGTATTCGGCGCAGAAAGCGATCACCTCGTCGGGCGCACTGTAGGAACGTTCACGCAGCGCCCAGCCAATGCCTTTGCGGATGAAAAATTCATCGGCGAAACGGCCTGTGCCGATCGACGGCAGGATCGTCTCGTACAGCAGCACGGCGTCGAAGCCTGCTTTCAAACGGCGCTGCGAGAGGATGGCAGCGCGGCGCAGCCAGAGGTCGTCGCCCACGGCCCAGCGGCGCAGCAGCGGCTTCACGGCGGCCGGGTCTTGCTGTAGCAGCGTGCGCATGCCGTCGCCCGAGATGTCGTCGCAGTAGTCCCACCAGGCGCCGCTGCGCACCATCTCCTCAAACACCGGCAGCAGCCGCAGATCGGCCAGCCTTTTGTGGCGGCCCAGCCGCGCCAGTTCGGCCGCGGCATACCGTTCTTCGCGGTGGCTGGCGCTGCGCCACAGCGCCAGCATCGTGTCGGCCAGCGTCTGCGCATCGGGCAGCGGCTGCGCTTTCACACGCGCGGTCACGGTGCTGCGGCGCAGCGGGGCCGCGATGCCCAGGTAGGGCATCGCCGACTTCATGTAGGCCTGCATCGCCGGCGCACGCGCCGGGTCGGCGACGGCCGCCAGATCGGCGCGCAGCGCTGCGATGAAGTGCGCGTCGGCCGCCATCTACAGCCGCCGGTGCGCCAGCGCCGGCAGTTGCAGCCGCACCTGGGCGATGCGCTCGGCATCGACCTCGGCGATCACCACACCTTCACCTTCGGGCAAGACCGCGACGACCTCGCCCCAGGGGTCGACGACCATGCTGTGGCCCCAGGTGCGGCGGCCGTTTTCGTGCGTGCCGCCTTGCGCCGAGGCCAGCACATAACACTGGTTTTCCACCGCGCGGGCGCGCAGCAGCAGTTCCCAGTGCGCCTTGCCTGTTGTGTAGGTGAAGGCGGCGGGCACGCTGAGCACGTCGCAGGGCGGTGTCATCAGGCCGCGGTAGAGCTCGGGGAAACGCAGGTCGTAGCAGATCGACAAACCCACGCGCAGCGGCCCGGCCTGCAGCGCCACCGGCGTGCTGCCGGCACGTAGCGTGCGGCCTTCGTCGTAACGCTCGCGGCCGTTGTCGTAAGCGAAGAGATGGATCTTGTCGTAGCGCGTGGCGAGTGTGCCGTCGGGCGCGTAGACGCCGTTGCTGTTCAGCACCCGGGCGTCATCGCTGTCACGCAAAGGCAGCGTGCCGCCGATCAGCCAGATGCCGTGCAACCTGGCCGTGTCGGACAGGAAACGCTGGATCGGGCCTTCACCGTGCGGCTCGGCATGCGCCAGCTTGTCGGTGTCCTTCTGCCCCAGCAGACAGAAGTATTCGGGCAGCGCCACCAGCCCGGCGCCGGCCGCGGCGGCCTCGGCGACCAGCCGGCCCGCGGCTTCGAGGTTGCGGGCCACGTCGGGCGTGGACACCATCTGCACGGCAGCGATCTTCATGTCGTGAATTCTGCTGCAGCCCTGCTGCCAGCGGGTACGGCGCGCAACGGGCAGAATCGCCGGGTTCAGCGAAGAAGAGCTTGGAGGGTCGACGACATGCCAGCGTTGCCGCGGGGGGCCACGGCAGAGCACAGCCGCTTCGTGCAGCGCATCCGGCGCCGCTACGCAGCAGAACGCGCCTTGTTGCCCGCCGGAGTTCCCGGCGCCGAGAGCATCACCACACTCGTGCAGGCGCTGCAGGCTGGCGGCCGGCCGCTGGCCACCGCGTTGCGCGTGGCGCGCCAGCTCGTCATCGAACGCCTGGCCGAACTCGACATCGAACAGGCCGCGCCGCTGGCCGACATCACCGGCGCGATGACGGCGCTGGCCGAAGCCACACTGGAGATCGCGCTCGCGCAAGCCCAGGCCGACGCCGACGAACGCCATGGCCCGCCGCTGGACGCTGCCGGCCGTCGCGTCGAGTTCTGGATCGTCGGCATGGGCAAGCTCGGCGCGCGCGAACTCAACGTCTCGTCGGACATCGACCTGATCTACGTCTACGAAGACGATGGTCAAACTGCAGGCGCCAAACCAACCAGCTTCCACGAGTATTTCAGCCTCGTCGCCAAGCGCCTGTACACGCTGATCGGCGAGACCAGCGACGACGGCTTCGTCTTCCGCGTCGACCTGGCTTTGCGGCCTAACGGCAACTCGGGCCCGCCGGTGGTGAGCCTGGCGATGCTGGAAGAGTATTTCCAGGTCCAGGGCCGTGAATGGGAACGGTTTGCCTGGCTGAAGAGCCGCGTCGTCGCGCCGCGTGCTGCGGTGACTAGCGGGCGCGCGCTGCAGCTGCGTTCGCTGGTGACGCCGTTTGTCTACCGGCGTTACCTCGACTACGGCGTCTTCGAAGGCCTGCGCCAGCTGCACCGCAAGATCCGCGACGAAGCCCAGCGCCGCGCCGCCGGTCGGCCCGAACGGGCCAATGACGTCAAGCTTTCGCGCGGCGGCATCCGCGAGATCGAGTTCATCGTGCAGCTGATGCTGGTGGTGCGCGGTGGTCACTTCCCCGAGATCCGCACCCGCAGCACCTTGCGTGCGCTCGACCGCCTCGCGGCGCGCGGCCTGATGAAACCCGAGACCGCGGCGAAGCTGGCCGAGGGCTACACCTTCCTGCGCCGCGTCGAACACCGCATCCAGTACCTCGACGACCAGCAGACCCACCTGCTGCCCACCGGCGACGACGACCTCGGCTGGATCGCCTGCAGTCTGGGCATGGCCTGCACGCCGGACACCTGCGAGATGCTCGACCGCCTGGGCGAGATCCGCGAACTGGTGGCCGGCGAGTTCGACGCACTGCTGCGCGACGGCGCCACACCGGGCGCGCCCAACGGCAACGGCGGCTGCCGCACCTGCGGCCCCGGGCCGCAGCCGATCGACGGCGAACTGCTGCTCGAAAAACTGCCCGCCGAACTCGCCGCCCGTGTGCGCCCCTGGGCACTGAGCCCGCGTGTGCAGGCCTTGCGCGACGAGAGCCGCATGCGCCTGGGCCGGCTGATGCAGACGGCGGCCAAGGGCATTGCCGACGGCAGTTGTTCGGTGCAGGCGGCGATCCGCTTCGTCGACTGGATCGAGCCGCTGCTGCGCCGCGAAAACTATCTCGCGCTGCTGGTTGAACGCCCGGAGGTGCAGCGCCGGCTGCTGCGCCTGCTGGGGCTGGCGCGCTGGCCGATGCAGTACCTGATGCGGCACCCGGGTGTGATCGACGAACTCGCCGACGAACGCCTGCTGCACCAGCGTTTCGATCGCCAGGCGCTGATCAGCGAACTCGACGACCGGCGCGACGCCTGGCAACGTTCCGGCGAAGCCGACGAAGAGAAACTGCTCGACACCTTGCGCCGCGCCCACCATGCCGAGGTCTTCCGCACGCTGGTGCGCGACGTCGAAGGCCGGCTCACGGTGGAGCAGGTGGCCGATGATCTGTCGGCGCTGGCCGACGTGCTGCTCGACATCACCGTGCGCTGGGCCTGGTCGCTGCACAAACAGCGCCACCGCGAGGTGCCCAACCTGGCGGTCATCGCCTATGGCAAGCTCGGCGGCAAGGAGCTGGGCTACGGCAGCGACCTCGATGTCGTTTTCCTTTACGACGACGGCAGCGAAGCCGACGCCGACCGCGCGCAAGAGGTCTACACCGGCTTCGTGCGCAAGCTCATCACCTGGCTGACGCTGCGCACCGCGGCCGGCGAACTGTTCGATATCGACACCGCACTGCGGCCCAACGGCAACTCGGGCCTGCTCGTCACGTCGACGGCGTCGTTCGAGCGTTACCAGGTCGGCCGCGGCAGCAACACGGCCTGGACCTGGGAACACCAGGCGATCACACGCGCCCGCTGCGCCACCGGCAGCGCCGCGATGGCCGCCGCCTTCGAAGCCACACGCCGTGCCGTGCTGACGGCCGAACGCGACGCCGCAGCACTGCGCGAAGAAGTGCGTGCGATGCGCGAGAAGGTGCGTGCGGCACGGCCGGTGCCGACGGCGCGTTTCGACGTCAAACACAGCGCCGGCGGCATGATGGACGTGGAGTTCGCGGTGCAGTACCTGGTGCTGGCCCATGGCCGCACGCAGGCCGGGCTGCTGGACAACGTCGGCAACATCGCGCTGCTGCAGCGCGCTGAAAGCTTCGGCCTGCTGCCGGGCGGTGTCGGCAATGCCGCGGCCGATGCCTACCGCGACCTGCGCCGCGCCCAGCACACCGCGCGCCTGGACGAACAGCCGACGCAGTTCGACCCCACGCTGCTGGCACCACAGCGCGACGCCGTGCTGGCGCTGTGGCAGGCCGTCTTCGGCTGAACGGTCGCCAGGCCTGGCTGGCCTTCAGCGCGCTGCTGGCTGCCGGCTCGCTGCCCGGCTGGTTCGTGCCCGCACCGCTGTGGGACTGGCAGCCCGCACTGGCCTTCGGCGAACCCTGGCGCCTGCTGACTGCCGCCTGGGTGCACTGGAGTCCGCTGCACCTGGGCGGCAACCTCGTTGCGACGGCGCTGGTGGCCGTGTTCGGCGTCACCGCGCGTGTGCCGCCGCGCGCGACGCTGGCCTGGGCGCTGGCCTGGCCGCTGACGCACATCGGCCTGCTGCTGCAGCCGGCGCTGCTGCACTACGGCGGGCTCTCGGGTGTGCTGCATGCCGGTGTCGCGGTGGTGCTGGTGCACCTGCTGCGCGACACGACCGGCCGGCCGCGCCTGATCGGCGCGATGGTGACGGTGGGTGTGCTGGTGAAGCTCGTGCTCGAAGCGCCCTGGGGCCCGCCGCTGCGCCAGATGCCGGGCTGGGACATCGCGATCGCACCGCTGGTGCATGCCACCGGCACGCTGGCGGGGGCCCTGGTGGCGCTGCTGCTGGGCTGCGCGCTGGTGAATCGCTCGTAGACTTCGGCTCGACAACAACGGAGACCCTTGATGATCACGCTCTGCGGTTTTGCGCTGTCCAACTACTACATCAAGGTGAAGTTCGCACTGCTCGAAAAAGGCATCGCCTTCGACGAGGAACGTGTCGGCACGGGCTCGGTGAAGGAGTCGGTGCTCGAAGCCTCGCCGCTGGGCAAGATCCCGTTCCTGCGCACGCCGCAGGGTGCGATGTGCGAAAGCCAGGTGCTGCTCGACTACCTGGAAGCCGCCTACCCGGCCGTGCCGCTGTTGCCGGCCGACCCGTTTGCCGCGGCCAAGGTGCGCGAGTTGATCACCTTCATCGACCTGCACCTGGAACTGGTGGCGCGTGACCTCTACGCACAGGCTTTTTTCGGCAGCACGGTCAGTGACGGCCTGAAGGAACGTGTGCGCAAGCTGCTGACGAAGAACATCGCCGGCTTCAAGCGCCTGGCGAAGTTTTCGCCGTATGTCGCCGGCGACCGCTTCACCGCAGCCGATTGCGCCGCCTGGCCCAGCCTGCCGCTGGTGGGGCTGGCGAGCAAGCTGGTGCTGGGCGAAGACCTGCTGGCCGCCGCCGGCATCGACTGGAAGGGCTACGCGAAGATGATCGAACAGCGGCCCGCGGCGGCGCAGCTGGCGGCCGAGCGCAAGGCCGAGCAACTGGCGCTGGCGAGCAAACGCTAGAGGAAAGGTTGGTCAGACGGCGGGCGCCGCCGGGGGCAGCTGCTGCCCCATCTTCTTCGTCAGTTCCTTGCGGAAGCGGTTGAGTTCCTGCACGCTGGCGAAGCTGCGCTCCATCAGCAGGCTCATGTTGTGCAGGATGCGTTCGACGACCTTGTTTTCCCAGACGCTGTCGAACTGGATCTGCTTGTCCAGCCACTGTTCCAGCCACGCCGGGTCGGGCAGGCGGCTCTGGATGGTGTCGCGCGGGAACAGGCCGACGTTGACATGCAGGTTGGTCGGGTGCAGTGCCTGCGCCGTGCGGCGCGCGCTGGCCATCAGCACGCCGACCTTGGCGAACGCGGCCCTGGCTTCGTCGCCGAACTTGTTCATCGCACGTTTCATGTAGCGCAGGTAGGCGCCGCCGTGGCGGGCTTCGTCGCGCGCCAGGGTTTCGTAGATGGTCTTGATCACCGGTTCGCTGTGCCACTCGGCGGCGCGGCGGTACCAGTGGTTGAGCCGGATCTCGCCGCAGAAGTGCAGCATCAGCGTTTCCAGCGCCGGCGCGGGGTCGAACTCGAAACGCACGGCATGCAGTTCGTCTTCGGTGGGAACCAGGTCGGGCCGGAAGCGGCGCAGGTACTCCATCAGCACCAGCGAGTGTTTCTGCTCTTCGAAGAACCAGACGCTCATGAAAGCGCTGAAGTCGCTGTCGTTGCGGTTGTCGCGCAGAAACATCTCGGTGGCCGGCAGCGCCGCCCACTCGGTGATGGCGTTCATCTTGATCGTCTGCGCCTGCTCTTCGCTGAGCTGCGTGGCGTCGAAACGGTCCCAGGGGATGTCGGTGTCCATGCTCCAGCGCACGGCTTCGAGCTGTTTGAAGAGTTCCGGGTACAGCATGGTGGATGCCTTGCCTGTGTGTCAGAGTCGTGACCGATTCTAGACAGGCTGGTGCGTCATCCGTCAGTTTGTGGAAGCCCGCCAGCGCTGCAGCTCGGACGCGATGCCGTCCAGCGTGGCCAGCGCCAGCACGCCTTCGACCCGCCGGCGCTGCAGCACCGGGGCGCTGCCGCCAGCCCACAGCAGGGTCGCCGCCGGCAGCTGGGTGCGCAGTTCGTGCAGGCTGTCGACGACCTGGTTCGGGTTCATGCAACCGGAAAAGCTCAAGCCCACGATGTCGGCGCGCAGCGCGGCGGTGGCGAGCGCGATGTCCCGCGGCGGCGTCTGCACGCCCAGCGAGACACATTCGCAGCCCTCCAACGCAAACATCGCCTCGGCCATCAACAGGCCCAGCCCGTGCGGCTCGCCGGGCAAGGTGCAGAGCAGCACCCGCGGCCGGCCGTCGCCCGGCGGTTCCGGCAGCGCTGCGATGGCCTGGCGCAGCACCCTCTGCACGGCATCGGTGTACAGGTGCTCTTCGAAGATCTCCATCTGGCCCCGCATCCAGGCGTCGCCGACGGCCGTGTTCAAGGGCACGACCACGTCGACGACAAAATGCGCGACCCCGGAACGCGCGAGCAGCCACGTCAGTTCGTTGCGCAGGCCACGTGTGTCGTGGGCGCGGATGCGGTCCAGCTGCGGAGGCAGCTCGCCGCTGCCCGTTGCCGCCTCGGCACCGCCGCGCGACACGCCGGACGACACCAGCGCCTGCAGCTCGCCCGGCGGCAGCGGCACGACGCGGCCGGGCCGGTGGCCGGCATCGAGCAGGCGCTTGATGAGACGCAGCTTCTCGACCTGCGCCAGCGGGTAGGCCCGTTCGCCCAGCGCGTCGCGCGTCGGCGCGGGAAAACCGTAGCGGCGCTCCCAGACACGCAAGGTGTCCTTGCTCAGACCGGTGTCGCGCTCTACGGCGGCGATCGACAGCGAGGCCACTGCGGCACGGTTGCTGTCATTCATGGGAACCTCGGCGCGGCGTCTGGACACCGTGATGGACCCAATATAGTTTGACAATCCGCACCTGAACAGGACAAGGCTTCGTCATGCAGCACAAGTTCCGCGTCGCCACCGTGTTGTGTTCAGCGCTGCTCGGGGCCTTGCCCGGCGTGGCGGCAGCCGCTCCACCCGCTTGCCCGGCGCTACTGCAGCACACGGTGCCGCGGCTGCAGGACGAAAAACCGATCCCGCTGTGCGGCTTCGCCGGCCAGGTGGTGGTGGTCGTCAACACCGCCAGCAAGTGCGGCTACACGCCGCAGTACAAATCGCTGGAGACCTTGAGCGAACGCTACAAGGCCCAGGGGCTGGTGGTGCTGGGTTTCCCGTCGAACGACTTCGGCGGCCAGGAACCGGGCAGCAATGCCGCGATCGCCGACTTCTGCGAGAACACCTTCGCCGTGCGTTTCCCGATGTTCACGAAGACCACCGTGAAATCGGGCCTGGGCGCGCCGGTGAACCCCTTGTTCGCGGCGCTGAGCGCGCGCACCGGCAAGGCGCCACAGTGGAACTTCCACAAATACATCGTCAGCCGCAATGGCGAGGTGGTGCTGAGCCATGGTTCCGACACCGACCCGCTGGACCCGGTGTTCCTGAAGGATGTCGACAGGCTGCTGAATTCGAAGTGATACTATTCAGTCACAATGAAGACTGATTGGTTTCCATCCGATTCCAGATCACCTGCGTACAGCCACTCACACCATGAGATCAAAGACCAGGGAACTTTGGCGCCACCGCGTGGTCACAACGGCAACAGTCAGCGAAGCCGGTGTTTGCGGCACGCTGGCGCCAGTTCTCCTGTTGTGCAGACTCACAGGTTCCCTGTCTGCAATCCCTGAGCGCTTCTCCTCCTCCTCCCTCCCTCCCTCGTTCGCTCAGGGGCGCTGCACAGCAGTCTTTACACCCCCACACGCCGCCCGCTGCGGCGTGTGGGTGCGCTGCTGATGCGCCGCATCGCCGTCGTCGGCGCGGGCATCTCGGGCCTGGCCGCAGCGCATGCGCTGGCGCGTGACCACCAGGTCACGCTGTTCGAGGCCGGAGCGCATTTCGGCGGCCACACGCACACGGTCGACATCACGCTGGGCGGCAGCCGTTTCGGCGTCGACACCGGTTTTCTCGTCTTCAACCACCGCACCTACCCGAACCTGGTGAAGTTGTTCGGCGAGCTGCAGGTCGCGACCGCGGCGTCGGATATGTCGTTTTCGGTGCAGGTGCCGGCGGCCGGGCTTGAATGGAGCGGCTGCGACCTCAACACCGTGTTCGCGCAGCGGCGCAACCTGCTGCGGCCGCGTTTCCTGCGCATGCTGGCCGACCTGCTGCGTTTCAACCGGCTGGCGACGGCACTGGCCACGACGGGCGCCGAAACGGCGCTGAACGAACCGATCGGCGCCTTCCTCGTCCGGCACGGCTTCAGCGCCGCTTTCCGCGACTGGTACTTGCTGCCGATGATCGGCTGCATCTGGTCGTGCCCGACCGACCAGATGCTGCAGTTCCCGGTGGCGACGATGCTGCGCTTCTGCCACAACCACGGCCTGCTGCAAGTCACCGGCCGGCCGCAGTGGCACACCGTGCGCGGCGGCGCGAAACACTATGTCGACAAGCTGCTGGCCGGCATCCCCGATGCCCGCAAACACACGCCGGTGCTGTCGGTGCTGCGCTTGCCACCGGGCGACGGCGCGGCCGGCGTCATGGTCGCCACGGCGCAGGGCAGCGAACGTTTCGACGACATCGTTCTGGCCTGCCACAGCGACCAGAGCCTGGCACTGCTGAGCGACGCGACGGTGGCCGAACGCGCCGTGCTGGGTGCCATCCGCTACCAGCCGAACCGCGCCGTGCTGCACACCGACACCGCCGTGCTGCCGCGGCGCCGGCTCGCCTGGGCAGCCTGGAACTACGAACGAGCCGCCGGCGGCTGCGAAGAAGCCGGCGTCTGCCTGCATTACCTGATCAACCGCCTGCAGCCGCTGCCGACCGAGACGCCGGTGCTCGTGTCGCTGAACCCGGCGCGGCCCGTCGACGCGGCAAGGATCATCGGCGCCTACGACTACAGCCACCCGGTGTTTGACCTCGCCGCCATCGAAGCGCAGCGCCGGCTGCCGGCGATCCAGGGCCGGGCCCACACCTGGTTCGCCGGCGCCTGGACACGTTACGGCTTCCACGAAGACGGCCTGGTGTCGGCGCTGGCAGCAGTGCAAGGCCTGCGCGAACAGCGCCGCCCGGCGCGCGAGGCCGCGTGAACACGGCCGGGCCGCTGATCGGCACCGGGGTCGTGCGCCACCGGCGCCTGCGGCCGGCGCCGCATGCCTTTGCCTACCGCACCTATTTCCTGATGCTGCCGATGCGCAGCTTGCGCACGCAGCCGGCGCCGGCGCTGCGGCGCAACCGCTTCGGCCTGCTCGCCTTCCACGACCGCGACCACGGCGACGGCCGCGCCGACGCACTCGCCTGGCTCGACTCACTGCTGCAGGGCGAAGGTGTCGCCGACGCCGACGGCGAGGTCTGGCTGCACACCTACCCGCGGGTGCTCGGGCATGTCTTCAAGCCGGTGAGTTTCTGGTACTGCGAACGTGCCGACGGCTCGCTCGCGGCCATCGTCGCCGAGGTCAACAACACCTTCGGCGAACGCCACTGTTACCTGCTGGCCGGGGCCGCGGTCGGCTATGGCCGCGAACTGCAGGCCGACAAGGTCTTCCACGTCAGCCCCTTCTGCGACGTGCAGGGCTGCTACCGCTTCCGCTGCCTGCGCACTGCAGGCCGCACGGTGGCGCGCATCGACCACGACGACGAGCGCGGCCCGCTGCTGCAGACCAGCGTCAGCGGCCGCCTTGCACCGCTCACCGCACGCAGCGTGCGTGCGGCGTTTTTCGGCATGCCGCTGATGACGCTGGGCGTCGTCGTGCGCATCCACTGGCATGCGCTGCAGCTCTGGCGCAAACACACGCCCTTCTTCAGCAAGCCGGCGCCGCCGCAGGCTTTCACCTCACGCTGACTGCCTTTTCGACCGCCGCCCGCCATGACGACGACCACCGCCTCCGGCATCGCTTCGAATCTGTCCTTGCCCGCTGCCGCTCCGGCCGCTGCACGTGCCGTGTTCCGGCTGCTGAAGCGCCTGCGCTGCGGCACGCTGGACGTGCAATTGCCCGACGGTGAACAGCTGCATTTCGCGGGCAGCACGCCAGGCGAGGCACCACGCGCCTCGATCCGCCTGCTTGACTGGCGTGTCTGCGCGGCCGCGCTGAGAGGCGGCGACATCGGCTTTGCCGAGGCCTACATCGGCGGCCACTGGACCAGCCCCGACCTGGTGGCGCTGCTGCAGCTGTTCAGCGCCAACCGCGACGCGGTCGAGGCGGCGATCTACGGCAGCTGGTGGGGCGCGCTGGCCTACCGCATCAAACATCTGCTGAACCGCAACTCGCGCCGCGGCAGCAGGAAGAACATCCACGCCCACTACGACATCGGCAACCCGTTCTACCGCCTCTGGCTCGACGAGACGATGAACTATTCGAGTGCGCTGTTCGAAGGCGACAACACACGTCCGATGGTCGAAGCACAGCAGGCCAAACTGCGGCGCGCGCTGCATGAATGTGCGCTGCAGCCAGGGCAAAGGCTGCTCGAGATCGGCTGCGGCTGGGGTGCGCTGGCCGAAGCCGCGGCACGCGACTTCGGTGCCCATGTCACCGGGCTGACGCTGTCGTCGGAACAGCTCGCCTTCGCCCAGGACAGGCTGGCGCGGCAGGGCCTGGCGCCGCTGGCCGACCTGCGGCTGCAGGACTACCGCGACATCGACGACGCGCCGTTCGACGCCATCGTCTCGGTCGAGATGTTCGAGGCCGTCGGCCGCGAATACTGGGCCGGCTATTTCCAGACCCTGCGCGACAGACTCAAGCCCGGTGGCCGCGCCTGCATCCAGAGCATCGTGATCCACGACGACCTGTTCGAACGCTACGTGCGCGGCACCGACTTCATCCAGCAGTACGTCTTCCCCGGCGGCCTGCTGCCCAGCCCGCAGGCCTTCCGCGCCGAAGCACGGCGCGCCGGCCTGGAGATCAGCAACGAGCTCGACTTCGGTGCCGACTACGCCGAAACGCTGCGCCGCTGGCGTCTGCAGTTCCTGGCGCGCGACGCCCAGGTGCGCCAGCTCGGTTTCGACACCCGCTTCATGCGCATCTGGGAGTTCTACCTGGCCTACTGCGAAGCCGCGTTCAGCAGCGGCAACACCAGCGTCATGCAGTTCACGCTGCGACATGCCACGGGGCGGTAATGCAGAGCGATGACCCGCGGGTGCAGGCGATCGTCGAACGTTTCGAGCGCCTGGGCGCCGCTGACGTGGCGCGGCTGAGCGAGATCTACACGCCCGATGCGTATTTCAAGGATCCGTTCAACGAGGTGCGCGGCACGGCTGCGATCGAACACCTCTTCGCCCACATGTTCGCCGCGCTGGAGGGGCCGCGTTTTGTGGTGCACGACGCCATCGTGCAGGGCGACCAGTGTTTCCTGCGCTGGGACTTCCTGTTCCGCATGAAGCGCTGGCAGCGCGAGGAACAGTGCATCCGTGGCGGCTCGCACCTGGTGCTGGCAGCCGACGGCCGCATCAGCCTGCACCGCGACTACTGGGACGCCGCCGAGGAACTGTATGAAAAGCTGCCGCTGCTGGGCAGCCTGATGCGCTGGCTGAAAAAACGCGTCAACGCCTGATGGGCTGTTGACTTGTTATCGACGGGCTATCTCTGGCCTTCGGTCAACGTGTCGACCTGGAACAGCCCGCTCTTGTCGACGAGCCAGATGTCGGTGTAGCGCACGCCGCTGGCGATCTTCGCCGGCACCGGGAACGGTGCCGCGCGCTTGATCATCGCAACGACCCAGGGCGCCACTTCAGGCACCGCCGGCTTGCGCACGACGTTGACGTTGACGACCTGGCCGGTGGTGTCGATCTCGGTCTCGACGATCATCACCGAATACAGCAGCGGCGGCAGCTTGCCGCGGAAGATGCGCATCGGGTAGGCCGCGTAGAGGTGGCGTGCCGCGTCAATGCGGTACTCCTTTTCGATCTCGGCGACCGACTCACGCGGCACGGCCTGCGCCAGCGGCGCCGGCACCATGGAGAACTGCGCCTGCGCGGCGCCGGCGGCGGCCAGGCCAGCCAGCAGCGCTGCGCAACGCAACCAGGAGTTCATCGCGCGGGGGGTGATTGTTTTCATGTTCCAGTGCCGTCGACAGCAGGAAGGGCGCGGCCCCAGGAGAACCACGGTTACAAACGACTATACGGTGGTTATCGGCAGCGACATCCGCAGTTCAACCGAGGCCGCCCGAGCGGCGCGGAAAACTAACGCAACCAGCCCTTGCGACGAAAGTAAATGAAAGGAGCGGCAACCGAAGCCACCATCAGACCGATGGCGTAGAAATAGCCGTAGGTCCATTCCAGTTCGGGGATGGTCTTGAAATTCATGCCGTAGATGCTGGCGATCAGCGTCGGCGGCAGCAGCGCGACACTCGCCACCGAGAAGATCTTGATGATCTTGTTCTGGTTGATGTTGATGAAGCCGACGGTGGCGTCCATCAGGAAGTTGATCTTGTCGAACAGGAAGGCGGTGTGCGAATCGAGCGAGTCGATGTCGCGCAGGATCTGCCGCGCTTCCTCGAACTGCTCGGCACCGAGCTTGCGGCTGCGCATCAGGAAGCTGAGCGCGCGGCGGGTGTCCATCACGTTGCGACGGATGCGGCCGTTCAGGTCTTCCTCTTTGGCGATCGCCTTCAGCACCTCGCCGGCGGCGCGGTCGTCGACGTCCTGCTTCAGCACCCGGGCGCTGACCAGCTCGAGGTTGTCGTAGATGCCTTCCAGCGCGTCGGCGGAATATTCCGCGTCGGCGTCGTAGAGCTTGAGCAGCACGTCCTTGGCGTCTTCGATCAGCGCCGGAATGCGGCGTGCGCGCAGCCGCAGCAGCCGAAACACCGGCAGGTCTTCGTCGTGCACCGAAAACAGCACACCTTCGAACAGGATGAAGGCCACCCGCACATTGCGCGCCGACTTGCCTTCGGGACCGTCGTCGCCGTCGATCAGGAAGTCGGAACGGATGTGCAGTTCGCCGTTGTCCTCTTCGTAGAAACGCGCGGACTCCTCGAGGTCGTCGTCGACGATGTCGTCGGGGATGCTGAGGCGGAAACGTTCGGCCACCCAGGTTTTTTCGTCGCGCGTCGGCGACTCCAGGTCCACCCACACCGGCTGGACATGGGTCAGCGCCTCGCGGTTTTCGATCTCTTCCTGGAACAGCCGGCCGTTGGCCAGCGTGAAGACGTTGAGCATGCGGATCTCTCGGCACCGCGCCGGTGCCGCATGACACCGCGCTACACAGGCTGAAGGGTTGCTGGGGGGAACCGCCTCACGCCAGCGTCATGCCGGGGTGGACGGTCACCGAGGGTGACTCTGGTCCAAGGTCCAAGCTCCGAAAGATGGAACGGCGGCGATTATTGCACCGGCGATCCGCCGTCAGGCGGGCGGGCCGGCGACCGACCGTGGTGTAAGCCCTGCTCCGCAGCGCGGGTGGCTGCGGATAATGACCGCAGCCACCTGGGGAGGAAGGGCATGAAGCTGAGACCGCTGCTGCTGGCAGCGTTGTTTGCGCTGTTAACCAGCGGCACCGCCGCTGCGGCAGACACCGCCGGCATCGTCAAACGGCTGCACGGCACGGTGACGCTGCAGCGCGGCGGCCAGCCGCTGCCGCTGGCGCCCGGCACCGCCGTGCAGGTGGGCGACCGCCTTGTCACCGGGCCCGACGGTGCCGTCGGGCTGACGATGGCCGACGACACCCTGCTCACCGCTGGCCCCGGCAGCACGCTGGTGATCAGCGAGTTCCGCTTCAACAGCACCACCAACGAAGGCAACCTGCTTGCGACGCTGCTGAAGGGCACGTTGAACGTCGTCACCGGGCTGATTGCGAAGCAGACGCCGCAGGCAGTGAACGTGCAGACGCGCAACGCCGTGATGGGTGTGCGCGGCACCGACTTCATCGTCGACGCGCGTGGAGACGCACCGTGAAGGCCGCGCTGTGCCTGGCGCTGCTCGCCGGTTTGCTGGCCGGCTGCGCACCGCTGACCGAACGTGTGATCCTGCTGCCGGGCGCTGCCGGCAGCAGCACCGGCGCGCTGTCGGTGAAAGCGGCACGCGGCGAGATCCTGCTCGCTGAAGCCTATGCGCAGGCCGACGTGATCGGCGGTGAACCGGTGCGGCTGACGAGCAGCGCACAAGCCGTGCAAGCAGCCTACGGCGGCCTGCTCGCGATGCGGCCGCCGGCGCCGCAGCGCTTCGTCGTCAACTTCGAACTCGGCGGCGACAAGCTGACGCCCGACTCCGAACCGGTGCTCGACCGCCTGCGCGCCGCGCTGGCTGCGATACCGGGCGCCGACCTGGTGGTCATCGGCCACACCGACCGCGTCGGCAGCGTCGAGGCCAACGACCGCCTGTCGCAACAGCGTGCGCAGACCGTGCGCGAGCGCCTGGTGGCCGCCGGTGCCGCGCCCGAACGCATCAGCGTCGCCGGCCGCGGCGAACGGGAGCCGGCCGTGGCCACCGACGACGAAGTGCCCGAGCCGCGCAACCGGCGTGTCGAGATCAAGCTCCGTTAGGGCGGGGCTGGCCGCCGCGCTGCTGGCGCTGCTGCTGGCGCAGGCGCTCGGCTACCTGCCGCTGCGCGCGGTAGACGCGCTCGACGCCGCCATCTACGACCAGCGCCTGCGCAGCTTCGCCGGCGCGCAGGCCGATGCCCGCATCGCCGTCATCGACATCGACGAACGTGCGCTGGCCGAGGTCGGCCGCTGGCCCTGGCCACGCGAACGGCTGGCCACCCTCGTCGACCGGCTCTTCGACGCCCAGGGTGTGCGGCTGGCCGGGCTCGACATGATCCTGGCCGAACCCGAGAGCGACGCTGCCGACACCCGGCTGGCGGCCTCGCTGTCGCGCCACCCGGTCGTGCTCGGTCTGCACCTGAACGCGCTGCCGGGCTCGCCGCGCCAGGGTGTGCTGCCCACCGGCCTGCCGGTGCCGGCACCGCCGCCGGCGCTGCCGCCGTGGCACGGCCATGCCGGCAGCCTGCCGCTGCTGCAGCAGGCGGCGGCCGGCGCCGGCTTTCTGAACGCGGTGATCGACCGCGACGGCATCACCCGCCGGGCGCCGCTGCTGGCGCACTACGAAGACCGCCAGATCGGCAGCCTGGCGCTGGCACTGGCGCACACGCTGCGCGGCGACGCTGTGCTCGGCACGCTGCGCCTGGCCGATGCACAAGGCCAGGCGCTGCTGCCCTACCCGGGCGAGGCCGGCCGCGTGCTGCATGTTTCGGCCGCCGACGTGCTGGCCGGGCGGGTGCCGGTGGGCCTGCTGCGCGGCCGCATCGTGCTGGTGGGCATGGCCGCGGCCGGGCTGATCGACCAGCATAACGCCCCCACCGGGGCGCTGCTGCCCGGGGTCGAGCTGCATGCCGACCTGCTGTCGGGCCTGCTCGACGGCCGCCTGCCGCAGAGCCCCGGCTGGGCGCCGGCGCTGACGGCGCTGCTGCTGCTGGCCACCGGTGTGCCGCTGCTGTTGGCGCTGCCGCGTCTGCGGTTGTGGCGCGGCACGGCGGTGTCTGCGCTTGCCGTGGCGGCGCTCGTCGCCATCAACCTGCTCGCCTGGGCCCAGGCGCGGCTGGCCTTGCCGCTGGCCGCGCCGCTGCTGCTGGTGGCGGGCCTCTATGCGCTGCACCTGTTCTTCGGCCAGCTCGCCGAGGCGCTGGCGCGGCGCCGGCTGGCCACGCTGTTCGGCCAGTACGTGCCGCCGGAACTGGTCAGGCTGATGAGCCGCGACCCCGAGCGCTACACGATGGCCAGCCGCAGCGCCGAGCTGACCGTGTTGTTCGCCGATGTGCGCGGCTTCACCACCTTTTCCGAACAACTCACGCCGCCCGACCTGGCGGCGCTGATGAACCGCTACCTGTCGGTGATGACCGACATCGTGCGTGAACACCGCGGCACACTCGACAAATACATCGGCGACGCGCTGATGGCCTTCTGGGGCGCGCCGCTGGACGACGCCGAACACGCACAACATGCGGTACAGGCGGCGCTGGCAATGCAGGCCGCGCTGCCGGCGCTGAACACCGAGTTCGCGGCACGCGGCTGGCCGCTGATCCGCATCACCATCGGCATCAACACCGGGACCATGGTGGTGGGCGACATGGGCTCGCGCCACCGCCGCGCCTACACCGTGCTGGGCGACGCGGTGAACGTCGCGGCACGGCTGCAGGAGCTGTCGGGCAAGCTCGAATCGCCGGTGGTCATCGGCGAAACCACGCGCGAGCAGTTGCTGCCCGGCTGGCCCTGCCGCGAGATCGACCGCGTCACGGTTCGCGGCCGGGCCACCGCGATGACGATCTTCCAGCCGTTACCGATGCTGACCGAGCCCGGGCAAAGCGTCACATTTCTGCCTTGAAAAGGCCCGGCCCTCCCGCTTGCAAGGGTGGGTCAACGGGTGCACACTGGGTCAAACGGCTTACCACCGCCTGCTACTTTTCCTCCCCCTGCTGTCCTCTCCCTACCCCACCATTCGATTCCCCGAAGCCGGCCCAGCCGGGCGCGGCCTGTTCCCCACTCCCTCGCAAAGGAGGCTCTGATGAACTTGACGATCAGCGGACATCATCTTGAAGTTACGCCCGCTCTACGAGAGTATGTGCTCACCAAGCTAGATCGGGTTACACGCCACTTCGACCAAGTCGTGGATGTCACCGTGCTGCTGACCGTGGAAAAGCTGAAGGAAAAGGAACGAAGGCAGAAGGCCGAGGTGACGCTGCACGTGAAGGGCCGCGACATCTTCGTCGAACAGAGTCACGAAGACCTCTATGCCGCGATCGACCAGCTGATGGACAAGCTCGACCGCCAGGTCTGCCGCTACAAGGACAAGCTGCAGGACCACCACCACCAGTCGCCCAAGCGGCTGGACGCCAGCGCCGTGTAAAGCGCAGCGACCCGTCAACCAACGGCCCTTCGGGGCCGTTTTTTGTTACAGCCGGGGGTGCTGAATCGCCCGACTCTCACCTGCCGAAAAAGCTGTTGCTGCAATGCCGCAAGAGTTGGCGTTTCCCCGCAGATGAGGCCCCCCTGGGCATCGATGGCGGTGCGCTCGGTTGCTATGATTCAGCGCTCTGTAACAAACCGCGGTGGCCGGGCAGCAACCAAGCCAACCGCGAGGGGAATCGCCCCATGAACCGTCTCGCCGCCATCCTGCCTGCCAGCAACGTGCTGGTGAACGTGGATGCGACCAGCAAGAAACGCGTGTTCGAGCAGGCCGGGCTGCTGTTCGAGAACCAGCATGCCATCGCCCGCGGCATCGTCACCGACAACCTGTTCGCGCGCGAACGACTGGGCTCCACCGGCCTGGGCCATGCGGTGGCCATTCCACACGGCCGCATCAAGGGCTTGAAGAACCCGCTCGCCGCGGTCGTGCGGGTGCAGCAGGCGATTCCCTTCGACGCGCCCGACGACGAGGCCGTCTCGCTGCTGATCTTCCTGCTGGTGCCCGAGGCGGCGACGCAGCGGCATCTGGAGATCCTCTCCGAGATCGCCGAGATGCTGTCCGACCGCGAATTGCGCGAGCGGCTGAAGACCGAGCCGGAAGCTTCTGCGGTGCACAAGCTGATCCACGACTGGGAACCTCTCAAGTCGGTCGCATGACCTCGCTGGTCCTGTGAAACCGACATCGATCAGCGCTGAAGCGCTGTTCGAAGCGCACCGCGAGGCGATGCGCTGGGAGTGGATCGCCGGCCACGCCCACCCCGAACGCCGTTTCGACGACGCCGCCGTGCGCGACGCGCAGTCGGCCGCCGACCTGGTGGGTTACCTCAACTACATCCACCCCTACCGCGTGCAGATCGTCGGCCGCCGCGAAGTGGCCTACCTGCTGAACAGCGCGCCGGAAGACCAGGAACGCCGCATCTCGCGCATCGTGACGCTGGAGCCGCCGGTGATCATCGTCGCCGACGAACAGGTGCCGCCCGACCGCCTGGTCGCGATGTGCGACCGCGCCGAGATCCCGCTCTTCATCACCAAGGAATCGGCTGGCCATGTGATCGACGTGGTGCGCGCCTACCTCGCGCACCTGTTTGCCGAACGCACCACACGCCACGGTGTCTTCATGGACATCCTGGGCCTGGGTGTGCTGCTGACCGGCGAATCGGGCCTGGGCAAGAGCGAACTCGGGCTCGAACTCATTTCGCGCGGCCACGGCCTGGTGGCCGATGACGCGGTGGACCTGTATCGCATCAGCCAGACCGCACTCGAAGGCCGCTGCCCCGAGCTGCTGCTGAACCTGCTGGAAGTGCGCGGCATCGGCCTGCTCGACATCAAGGCGATCTTTGGCGAGACGGCCGTGCGGCGCAAGATGCGGCTGCGGCTGATCGTGCACCTGGTGCGCAAGGAGACGATGGAACGCGAGTTCGAGCGCCTGCCCTACGAACCGCTGTACGAAGACATCCTCGGCATCCCCGTGCGCAAGGTGGTGATCGCGGTCGACGCCGGCCGCAACTTGGCCGTGCTGGTCGAAGCCGCGGTGCGCAACACCGTGCTGCAGCTGCGTGGCATCGACACCTACCAGGAGTTCATCGAGCGCCACCAGCGCGCGATGGAGAAGAACGACGGCAACTGAGTCCGGACATGCAAGCCCGGAAGGGCTTGCGTGCCTGACGAAGGCCTGAGCGCGATTTCACGCGCGAGGGCTGAGTCAACTGCGCCTACTTGTGGCGGTACTCGCAGTTGGTCTTGGTGCAGCGCGCGTACAGCGACAGCGAATGTTCATGCAGCTCGAAACCCCGCGTTTCGGCGATGGTGCGCTGGCGCAGTTCGATCTCGGCGTCGTAGAACTCCTCGACCCGGCCGCAGGTCAGGCAGACCAGATGGTCATGGTGCTGGCCTTCGTTGAGTTCGAACACCGACTTGCCCGACTCGAAGTTGCTGCGCGCCAGCAGCCCTGCCTGCTCGAACTGCATCAGCACGCGGTAGACGGTGGCCAGGCCGATGTCGGCGCCTTCGGCGAGCAAGGCCTTGAACACGTCTTCGGCCGTCATGTGGCGGCGTTCGGCGTGCTGGAAGACCTCAAGGATCTTGATGCGCGGCAGTGTGGCTTTCAGGCCGCTGCTCTTCAGTTCGTCGGCGTTGGTCATGGCGTGTCCCCGAGGGCTGTTGGCGCAGTGCCGCGCAGCTAGAATCCGCCGATCATAGCCAGCCGCTCAGGCACTGCGTTCCCATGCGTGTTCTCTCGACCTTCCTGTTCGGCGCGGCACTGCTCGGCGGCTGCGCTTCGTCGCTGCAGTCAACCGACGACTTCCTCGGCGTCATCACCCCCTACCGCATCGACATCGTGCAGGGAAATGTCGTTACCAAGGAACAGCTGGCGCTGCTCAAACCCGGCATGTCGCGCAACCAGGTGCGCGACGTGCTCGGTTCGCCGCTGGTCACCGACAGCTTCCATGCCGAGCGCTGGGACTACATCTTCACGATCCGCCGGCCCGGCACCGAATCGCAGCGCCGCAGCGTCGTCGTGCGCTTCGAAGGTGAAGGCATGAAGTCGGTGGAAGCGCCCGAGCTGCCGTCGGAGCACGACTTCGTCGCGTCGATCAGCCGCCCCAGCAACGCCAAGGCGCCGCGGCTGGAACTCAGCGACGAAGAGCGCAAGGCACTGCCGCCGCCGCCGAAGCGCGAAACGCCCGCCGCAGAACCCACCGGCGCCGTGCGCGAGTACCCGCCGCTCGAAGCGTCATGACCGGGCTGCGCGTTGCGGTCGCGGGAGCATCGGGCCGCATGGGCCACATGCTGATCGAAGCTGTGCTCGGCAGCGACGACTGCACGCTCTGCGGCGCGCTCGACGTTGCCGGCAGCGCCGCCGTCGGCCAGGATGCCGGCGCCTTTCTCGGCCGCAGCACCGGCGTGGCGATCACCGCCGACCTGCGCACCGGCCTCGCCGGCGCCGACGTGCTGATCGACTTCACCCGGCCCGAAGGCACACTCGCCCACCTCGCCGCCTGCCGCGAACTCGGCGTGCGCGCCGTCGTCGGCACCACCGGCTTCAGCGCTGCGCAAAAAGCGCAGATCGGCGCCTTCGCGGCACAGACGGCCATCGTCTTCGCCGCCAACATGAGCGTCGGCGTCAACGTCGTGCTGCGGCTGCTCGATCTGGCCGCGCGGTCGCTGTCGGAAGGCTACGACATCGAAGTCATCGAGACCCACCACAAACACAAGGTCGACGCCCCCAGCGGCACCGCGCTGGCGATGGGCGAGACCATCGCCAAGGCGCTGGGCCAGAACCTGCAGGACCACGCCGTCTTCGCGCGCGAGGGCCACACCGGTGAACGCAAGACCGGCACGATCGGCTTCGCCGCCGTGCGCGGCGGCGACATCGTCGGCGACCACACGGTGCTGTTTGCCGGCACCGGCGAACGCATCGAGATCACGCACCGCAGCAACAGCCGCGCCAACTACGTCGAAGGCAGCCTGCGCGCCGCGCGTTTCCTGGCTGGCCGGGCCCCGGGGCTGTATGACATGGACGACGTGCTGGACATGAAGCGCTGAACATGGACGGCCTGTCGCAGTTCTGGAGCCAGGCCGACGCGGTGGGCCGCGCGGTGGCGCTGATGCTGCTGGCGATGTCGGTCACCGCCTGGGTGCTGATCTTCTGGAAAGGCTGGCTGCTGCGCCGCGCCGCCGCCGACATCGAACGTGCCGTGCCCGCCTTCTGGGACGCCGCCACACTCGACGACGGCCGCACCCGGCTGGCGGCGATGGACCGCGAAACCGTGCTGCTGCCGCTGCTGGACGCCGCCACCGCGCTGTCGGCCAGCGGCACGCTGGCGACCCACGGCGACCCTGCGTCGCAACTGACACGCCGTCTGCGCGACGCCTTGCACCGCGGGCTGGCGCACCTGCAGTTCGGCCAGGTGCTGCTGGCCAGCATCGGCAGCACGGCGCCGTTTGTCGGCCTCTTCGGCACGGTCTGGGGCATCTACCACGCGCTTGGCGCCATTGCTGCGGCCGGCAGCATCACCATCGAGAAGATCGCCGGCCCGGTGGGCGAGGCGCTCATCATGACGGCCGCCGGCATCGCGGTGGCGATCCCCGCCGTGCTGGCCTTCAACGTCTTCGGCAAATGGGTCGCGGCCAGCGAAGCCGAACTCGAAGGCTTTGCGCACGACCTGCGCGAGATGGTTCTCGACGGCAAGAGCCACTGAAATGAGTCCATCGCGCTCGTGGTCCGCTGTCGGCCCGTTGCGAACACTCGTTCGAAGGGTCGTAGCGGGCCAAGGCCGCTGGGTACCGGGCTCTGCTCATGCTTGGGGCTTGCGCCCCAAGCGCTCGCCAGGCACAAACAGTCCACTGGACTGTTTGTGTCCGGGCTCGCTCCCCCGGCCCGGCTTGCTGCGCAAGCCGGGCCTCCTCCTTTACTTCGCTGCACCCGGTACCCAGCGTCCTCGGCCTGCCACCCGCTTGGCATGCCCGCCAGTGGCGCACCGCCCGTGGTGCCTGAGCGGGCGATTGGGGTGCCCTGTGGAGCGAAGTAAAGGAGGAGCCCCAGCTTGCGCAGCAAGCTGGGGCGGGGGACATGAGCGCAACAGGGCACCCCAAGCGCACGCGATCGCC